>Ga0181408_1000119_pt1 | contig 23711 bp, 17 predicted proteins | sample 31SPOviralmetaG_FD_130137 | JGI IMG/M metagenome (GOLD analysis project Ga0181408, IMG submission 130137) | Marine viral communities from the oligotrophic San Pedro Time Series (SPOT) site, San Pedro Channel, CA, USA - 31 SPOT_SRF_2012-02-16 | ecosystem: Environmental > Aquatic > Marine > Strait...
AGAGGACCTCGGACATAGATACTTTCGGTGTCTTTGTGTGGTGAATTAGTGAACTTCTGCCTTGTTTCAATCTCCTTCCATAACTCAGGTTTAGCATCCAACAATTGGAGTAATGGCTCTACGTCTAACCCTTCGGTTATGCGTATAAAGTTAGAGGACTTTGTAAGGGTCATAATCTGCCTTCTGTGTGGCTGCTTTCCTTCTTTTGATGTATATATCCTCCGGCTGTTTCTTAGCTACTGGAAGGGCAAAGGTTAGAGCTAGTGCATCAGCTAGATCAGGTGACCCTGCACCCTGCAATCTCTTCTTGATCTGATCCTTAGACTCAAGAACTCTTCTGCCTACATTGTCGTACCAATAGATGGGTGTAGCTAACTCTTGTTTAAGGGCTATGTCGTTAGGTATTGCACCCCCTTCTTCTACCCATTGTTTCATTAACCACCACATCTCACTTCTACGGTTGATGTATTGATCAGGCTTCATGGCTTTACCACCAAATGGTATTTCGATTACGTCATACGATAACTGCCTTAGTCTGTCGATTACTCCACTCCCTGCCCCTGCATCACAAAACACAGCATCAGGACTATGCTCCTCTATCAGATTGGCTACACGAGTAGCTAGTTCCATATTGTCAATACCACGATATACAACAGGCTTGAATGCTTGTCTTCCTTGTCTACGAAATATAACTGAACGGTCATCCCCAAACCTTGCAGGGTCGATTCCAAGGACTATAGGCGATAATTTTACATGGTCTTGTTGATATATACGTTTAGCTGCATCTTCGGTATCTGCTAAAGAAATTAACTGATCATCACCTTGTGCTGAAAAGTCACATAAATACTCCCTAGCAAAGGAAGTCTCACTCATGTCTCGTTTAAGACGAGTCACCTCATTAGGATGTAGGGAGTCAGTATCAAACACCGTGTATTTAGCAGCAGTCCAATCCTCTTCATTTAAAGCTTTGTAATACAACTCAGAGAATAGGTTTATTCCTGATGGAGTACCGATGAATATAGACCACCCCAAACGGTCAGAGAGAGCAGGTTGTACTATGTCAGTCCACAATTCATTTTTTAACTGGGCAACCTCATCCATAACTATTCCATCTAGACGTAAACCACGCATAGCATCGGGATTATCTCCACCAAATAAGCGAATAATCGCACCATTATGTTTAAATTTTATAGATAATTCACCCTCATTTATTTCTATAGCTGATCGTTGTCTTAATGGTTCTATTTTTTGCTTTAATCTAGCCCATGCAATGGCTTTCGCCTGACGTAAGAAGGGAGCAACGTACACAAACATAGATAATTCTTTGTCTGTTTTCATAGCTTTGTCTATAAGTTCCATGATTGCAAGTTCAGTTTTACCAGAACGTCTATGCAAAGCGTAAACACTAAACCTTTGTTTTTTTACATGACATTGTCGCTGCCATTCACGAGCCGTATAGTCAAGACTTACTTGCATTAATTAAAATTAGTTTCAATAATAGATATATACATTATATCCCTTATGACGAGTGTGACCGTAAGTACTGATGATACAGCTACTGTAAACGAAAGTAGAGTACCTAAAACAGAAATTAGACTCTGCACGTTAGATGAATTTAAGGTCTTAGCAGATCCATTGTTTGAAGAGCATTACGAAGAGATTGCTCGCAACAAACAAGTGATGAAGTTAAAACCAAATTGGCCTTTGTATGACACAATGAATACAACAGGTTGGTTGTTTATTTATCTAGCAATGCAAGGCGATGTTTGTATTGGTTATTCTATGAATTTGATGATGCATCATTTGCATTATGCGGACTTAAGAGTTTGCCAAAATGACGTTTTGTTTATCAAAAAAGAATTTAGGGGTGGGCGATTAGGTTTGCGTTTAATAAAAGTCACAGAGGATCATGCCAGATCTGAAGGCTGCAAATTGATGTTATGGCATGGCAAAGAACACACCGCTTTAGCTAAACTGCTACCAAAACTAAAATATGGTGTACAAGAAATCATGTATTCTAAGGAGATTTAAACAATGGTAGTATCAGCAGCTATTGCACTAGGTACGGTTAGCGTTGGCTATCAAATATATTCTGGTGAAAAGCAAAGGCAACAACAAAAGAAACAATTAAGGTTGCAAGAACAGGCTAATAGAGATGCCAAACAAAGAGCAAAAGAAGCATCTGACCGTGCTGATATTGAAATGAATAAAGCAAATAGAAAGAGAGCAGATGTAAGTGCAATAACTAAGAAAGAAGAACAGGCAGCATTAACAGGACCTGCTGGTACATTACTTACTGGAGTACAAGGTGTAGATTCTGGTAATTTAAATCTTGGTGGTAACACACTATTAGGTGGTTAAAAAATGAAAACAAAACGTGCAGACCTGTTAACTAGGTGGGGTCACCTTAGATCTGAAAGAGCTACATGGTGGTCACATTGGCAAGAAGTCACTACATATCTATTGCCAAGGAATGGACGTTATTTTCAGCAAGATAGGAACAAAGGTCATAGGAGACATAACTCTATATACGACAATACTGGTACAAGAGCATTAAGAACATTAGGTGCAGGTATGATGGCAGGTGCAACAAGCCCTGCAAGACCTTGGTTTAGACTTGGAACGGCTGACCCAGAGTTAAATAAATATACACCTGTTAAGTTATGGCTTCATGATGTAACAGAACGTATGCAATTGGTGTTTCAAAAGTCCAATACATACCGAACATTGCATGGGATATATGAAGAATTGGGAGCATTTGGTACAGCAGGTTCTATTATTCTTCCTGATCCTAAAACAGCTATACATCATTACCCGGTAACCATAGGAGAATATGCAATTGCTACGGATTATCAAGGCAGGGTTAACACTTTGTACAGAGAATTTCAAAAAACAGTAGGAGAAGTAGTAAGAGAATTTGGATATAACAAATGTTCAACGTCTGTTAAGAATTTGTTTGACAGAGGTTCACTAGACCAATGGATTACGTTAGTTCATGCGATAGAACCAAGGGATGATAGAGAGCGTGATTTTAAAAAGAAGGACAATATGAACATGGCATACAAATCTTGTTACTTTGAAATAGGTGGTGATGGCGAACAAGTACTAAGAGAAAGTGGATATAAAGAATTCCCTGCTGTTATACCTAGATGGGGTATATCTGGTGGTGATATTTATGGCAATTCACCGGGAATGGAAGCATTAGGTGACGTAAAACAGTTACAACATGAACAATTACGCAAAGCACAAGGCATTGATTACCAAACAAAACCACCATTACAAGTACCTAGCTACATGAAAAACCGTGATGTGGACAGTCTTCCGGGTGGAGTTACGTTTATTGATGGACAACAAGGCAAAATTGAGACAGCATTTAACGTAAACCTTAATTTAAATCATTTATTAGCAGATATACAAGACGTAAGGCAAAGAATAAATAGTAGTTTTTATGCTGATTTGTTTCTTATGTTGGCTAATGCTACTGATACTAGGATGACTGCAACAGAAGTAGCAGAACGACATGAAGAAAAATTATTAATGTTAGGTCCAGTATTGGAACGATTACATAACGAATTGCTAGATCCATTAATAGATAATACTTTTAATAGAATGATTGAAAATAATTTAGTGCCACCTGCTCCAGAAGAGTTGCAAGGCATGGAATTAAACGTAGAATTTGTTTCTATGTTGGCACAAGCACAACGTGCAATTGGTACAAATAGTGTTGATAGGTACGTTAATAATATGGGTATGGTTGCCCAAATGAAACCTGATGTTTTAGATAAATTTGATTCTGATGCATGGGCTGATGGATATGCAGATATGCTAGGAGTAGATCCTAAGTTAATAGTTGGAGGTGAACGTGTAGCTAGGATACGTCAAGAAAGAGCAGCAGCACAGCAAGCAGCAGCAAAAGCTGAAGCAGAACAACGTGCTGTAGAAAATGCAGTTAAACTAAATGATTCAAAAACTGGAGATCCATCTATGATGGACATGATGAATCAATTTAGTGGTTACAATTCACCATCACCATTGGAGGTATAAATGGATTTAATTGATCTAAAAAAAGACCCACAACCTATTGACAGCAAAGAAATGTATGACGAACCGTTGTATAGCTACGGTTTGTGTATATCGTTAGGTAGAGAAGAGCTAGAAAAGCTAGGCATAGAAAAGTTGCCAGAAGCAGGTAGCGAAATGATGATTAAAGCTATGGCGTATGTAAAAACTGTTAGAGAAAGTCAAGAAAAAGATGGTGTTGAACAAAATGTAGAGCTACAAATAACTGCAATGGGTATTGATCCTATTGATAAAACAAAAGATCAGGCAAAAGGTTTGTACGAAACCCAACCCAAACCTGCATTAGAAGCAACACCTGTTGCTAAAAGTCCAACTTATTTAGCATAGGAGTTTATTATGGGAAGCCAAAACATTAAAACACCGGGTAACTTTGGGTACGGTGATATGCCGGGAGATTACAGGATGAGATATAAACAAATGATAGAAAAACACAATGCAAATGAAGCAAACAAAAAGAAAAATAAAAAATCTAAACTAGAACAATTTGCTGACAAATTATACGGAGGTAATAAATAATGGCTGACGCAAAAAATATTATACCTGCAAAAATAAAAAGAAAAGCAGCAACATTAGAAGCTATGAAAGAAGGCGGTATGGCATCTGATAAACAAATAAAAGAATTAGATAAACTTAAAAAACTTTATCCTTCAATGTTTTAATTATGAAAAATCAAGGATTATGGGCAAACATTCACGCAAAACGTAAAAGAATTAAAGGAGGTTCTGGTGAAAAAATGCGTAAGCCGGGGTCAAAAGGAGCACCAACTGCTAAAGCATTAAAAGATAGCCAAAGCAAAAAAGCATAAGGTGTGACCGTAACACGGTTATGACTAGATATATTAGAGCATGAGTGAATACAATCCTCTCGACCTCAAAAGTCAACAGAAATCTAAAGACAGTAAAAAGTCTGAAGAAAGAATTGACCGCCAAAATGAAGAGTCGGACATCAAATGGTTGATGAGCAGCAAGAGGGGTCGCAGATTAATCTGGAGACTTCTGGAGCAAGCAGGTGTTTTCCGATCATCGTTCAACACTAACGCAATGGCAATGTCATTTAGCGAAGGTAACAGGAATTATGGTTTGCAAATACTAAACTTAATCCACACTCTCTGCCCAGAACTATACCCGACAATGATTAAGGAGCAAAAAAATGTCAGAAACGCTGATGACGGAAGCCAACCAAACCAATGAAGGCAGCACACAGCAAGCAGTAGAAGGAACACAAACTGATCAATCAGTTGAAACTACTAATACTGAAAATACACAGCAACAAGCTGAAACTGTAGCGGATCAACAAGATTCGGATGAATCCTCTGTTGAAAGTGAAACTAGCGAACAGGAAACCCCAGAAGGTGCTCCTGAGAAATACGAGTTCAACGATAAGGTGGCTGACGCACCAGAGGTACTCGACCCCGATGTATTAACTGCATTCGGTGAAGTCGCTAAAGAACTTGACCTGCCACAGGAAGCTGCACAAAAAGTATTAGACAAAGTCGCACCTGTAATACAGGCAAGACAAGCAGAACAGGTTGAAAAGGCACGAGTAGAATGGGCAGAAGATTCAAAATCAGATGATGAATTTGGTGGCGAAACTTTTGATGCCAATCTAGAAGTTGCAAAATCAGCCCTTGATGCTTTCGGTACTTCTACTTTTAAACAGTTGCTGTCAGAATCTGGCTTGGGAAACCATCCCGAAGTAATTCGGTTTATGTACCGAGCAGGTAAGGCAATTAGTGAAGACAGTTATGTTGGTAATTCTCAAGGTGCTAATGCTAAAAGCAATGGTATTCCAAAAGATTTTAACGGCATAGCAAATGCACTATATTCTAATCAGCAAAACAAGTAAGGAGTTATTAAATGGCTACACTCTCAACAGCAAATTTAACACTAGCGGATTGGGCAAAAAGATCTGACCCAGACGGTAGAGTTCCAATCGTTGCAGAACTGTTATCACAGAGCAACGAAATACTAGATGACTGCGTTTTTAAGGAAGGTAATTTACCTACTGGTGAACGTGTAGTTATCAGAACAGGTTTACCCGGTGTTTACTGGAGAGCATTAAACCAAGGTATTCCATCAAGCAAGTCAACAACAGCACAAATTGATGAAGCTTGCGGAATCCTAGAAGCACGTTCTGAAGTAGACAAAGACTTAGCAATGTTAAATGGTAACACCGCACAGTTCCGTTTATCTGAAGATACTGCGTTCTTGGAAGCAATGAACCAGACTCAAGCTGAGACAATGTTCTACGGTAATCCCGGAACAGATCCTAAAAAGTTTCTAGGTCTTGCACCAAGATACGGTGATCTTTCCGCAGATAATGCTGTAAACATTCTTGATGCAGGTGGATCAGGTTCTGATAACGCTTCTGTTTATCTAGTTGTTTGGGGTGACAATACTGTTTATTGTCCTTTTCCAAAAGGATCTAAAGCAGGTTTAACACACGAAGATCTTGGTGAGCAAACTGTTTACAATAGTGACGGTACAAGGTTACAAGCTTTTGCTACTCGTTACCAATGGAAAAACGGTTTGGTTGTTAAAGATTGGAGATACGTTGTTCGTATTTGCAACGTTGACATTTCTGACCTACTTGGTAGTGCTAATACACAAACTGCTGCTGCATCAACTAACTTAGTTAAATTGATGGCTAGAGCATTATACAGAATACCAAACATGGCTATGGGAAGAGCAGCGTTCTATATGAACAGAACTGTTCACTCAGGCATGAGTATTGCTGCACTTGATAAATCACAAAATGTATTATCAATACAAGAAGGTTTATCTCAGTTTGGATCAGCACAAAGCTACTTATCATTCTTGGGTGTTCCTCTAAGAAGAGTAGATGCACTAATCAATGCTGAAGCTCGTGTGACTTAATAGTTACAAGATATTTATTTCTATTTTTTTGGAGAATTTCTTAAAATGATTACAGACAAACTGCTCCGAGTGAGCGAAGATCAAGCATTAACTACAACTGCTGTTTCTACAAACACTATTGATTTAAGTGTTGCTAGAGATGTAGGTGAAGGTACTGCTTTGTATATGAACTTTGCAGTAACAGAAGCACTAGCTAATGGTACAAGCGTAAAGTTTGAAGTTATTAGTAGTGCAGCAGCAAACTTAGGTACTCCTACTGTAATTGGTAGCACCGATGCTATCCTTACAGCAGCATTAACACTAGGTAAAAATGTAGTTGTTCGTATTAACCCAGATATTGCTGGCAAAGGCCAAAGATATTTAGGTGCTAGATACACAATTGCAGGTACTTTTAACGCTGGTAAAGTTACTGCTGACGTAGTAGAAACAATCGGTGATGGTAGGAAGTTCTATGCTTCTGGCTTTACCGTAGCTTAAACTAAAAAAGACTTATGCCTATTTACAAAGCAAAAATTAAGTGTTTCGTTGGTCAATCCATGAGAGAAGCTGACGAAGAATTTGAGTATAACGGAGAGTTTTGCAAGCATCTTGTATTGATTAGTGGTCAAGAACCTCAGACACCTGTAGCGTCTACTACACCTGTAGCGTCTGAAGTAAAGACTACTAATTTAGAATTGATGACTAAAGCAGAACTTGAAGTTTATGGTCGCACTATCGGTCTTGAACTTGATAGAAGACAAACAAAAGATACTCTGATTAAACAACTTGAAGCAGCTAGTAAATAGGTTTAGTCTTCTTATTTAACTTACAGGGGGCTAGTAGTATTACTGCTATGCTCCTCTTTTTATAGGAGATGTAATGGCAACCGAAGTAGATATTTGCAACCTTGCCCTAGCTCATTTGGGTGATGATGCAACAATAGCATCGCTATCTCCACCAGAGGGATCGGCACAAGCAGAAAAAGCTGCACGTTTTTATCCAATTGCTAGAAACAGTTTATTAGAAATGCATACATGGAATTTTGCAGCCAAACGTGGAAATTTAGCACTTACTACTAATAGCCTTGACCAATGGGATTATGCATATGTTGCACCTGCGGATATGATGTCTCCTGTTGCAATAATATCTCCTACTTCACAAAACGATTACGCTACAAGAATGTCAGCAGGGGATACTCCCGGAGGCATAACATCTAACTATGCACCAACAATTGTGGCAGGGCAATATACACCACAACAATTTGCAGTAGAAGGTGAATATATTTACACAAATCAAGAAAATGCAATGTTGCGATATCAATCGTTTATAACTGATTCGTCATTATTTTCTCCTTTATTTGTTGTTACGTTGTCATGGCATTTGGCATCTATGCTTGCAGGTCCTGTAATTAAAGGTGATCAAGGAGCAGCAGAAGCAAAACGTAGTTCTCAAATGATGGTAAATTATTTAAATAGTGCAAAACAATCTGATAATTTACACAGAGATATAACAGTAGAACATATAGTACCTTGGACATCTGGGAGGTAATCTATGCCTGTAACACGAAATTTTAAACAAGCATTTTCTGCTGGTGAAATATCACCAGAAATGTTTGGCCGTATTGCTGATAATAAGTTTCAACAAGGTGCAGCAACAATGCGTAATTTTATTGCTAAACCACAAGGACCTGCCCAAAACAGACCGGGATTTGCTTTTGTAAAAGAAGTTAAATATAGTGCAAAATCTACAAGGTTATTATCTTTTACATTTAATACAACTCAAACTATGGTAATTGAGTTTGGTGATCAATATTTTAGGTTTCATACACAAGGACTAACTTTAAATTATAGCGATGGATCAGCATGGAGTGGCGGTACTAATTATGTAGTTGGTTCAATAGCTAAACATAGCGGTACAAATTATTATTCTAAAACTGTTCATTCTAATAGTCAGCCACCAAACTCTACAAATTGGTATGCATTACCTGCTGATATGACGTATGAAGTACCACATCCATATTTAGAAGCAGAATTGTTTGATGTACATTATGTACAATCTGCTGACGTTATAACAATAGTGCATCCTAATCATGCACCTAGAGAATTAAGAAGACTTGGTGCAACACAATGGGAATTGCGTGTAATTGATTTTGGTAGTCCTTTGGCAGCACCTACTGGTGTTAGTTCTTCTATGTATATACCATCATCTACTACAACAAATACAGATACTTATCAAGCACATGAATATGTTGTTACGGCAGTAAAAGCAAATTTAGTAGATGAAAGTAATCAATCATCTGCTGCATCTGTAAATAATAATATATTTGTTACTGGAGCAAAAAATACTATTACATGGAATTCAGTAACTGATGCTAGTAGATATAGAGTTTATAAACAACAAGGTGGTATATATGGATTTCTTGGAGAAACAACTACAACAACACTTGTAGACGATAATATTTCACCAGACTTTTCTAGAACACCACCAATACATGAAAATGATTTTGTAGGTACTGGTAATTATCCCGGTGCTGTATCTTATTTTGAACAACGTAGAGTTTTTGCAGGTACAAATAATGCACCACAAAACATATGGATGACTAAATCTGGTACTGAAAGTAATATGTCTTTTGGATTACCAATACGAGATGATGATCGTATTGAGTTTAGAGTTGCTGCTCGTGAAGCAAATACTATAAGACATATTGTCCCTTTAACAAATTTACTTATGCTTACAGGATCAGCAGAATGGAGAGTAACTTCTGTTAATAGTGATGCCATAACACCTACATCTATATCAGTAAAGCCACAATCATATGTTGGTGCTAATAATTCACAACCAGTAATTGTCAATAATAGTTTGGTATATGGTGCTGCTCGTGGCGGTCATGTAAGAGAATTAGGTTATAACTGGCAAGCTAATGGATTTATTACAGGTGATTTATCTCTTCGTGCTCCGCATTTATTTGATAATTTTACAATTGTAGATATGGGTTTATCAAAATCACCAATACCTATTGTGTGGGCAGTTAGTAGTAGTGGTAAATTATTAGGTCTTACATATGTACCAGAGCAACAAATAGGTGCATGGCATCAGCATGATACAGATGGTTTGTTTGAAAGTGTAGCTTGCGTATCTGAAGGTAATGATGACGTTACTTATTGCGTTGTAAAAAGAACTATTAATGGTGCAAGTAAACGATATATAGAACGGATGGGTACAAGGCTATATGAAACGCAACGAGATAATTTTTTTGTAGATGCAGGGGCAACATATAATGGTACAAATACAAACACAGGCCAAAACGTAACTATATCTGGCGGTACAAATTATACAAGAGGTGAAAGCGTTACTATAACTGCTAATTACAATTTATTTAATGCACCTCCTAGTGTTGCTGATATTGGCGATGCAATTGTTTTAGTAGACGGCACAACTTATTACAGATGCAATATTGTTTCTACTAGTAGTGCAACCGTAGCAACAGTTAAATTAGACGTAGATTTACCTGCTAGTTTACGAAATACAGGACTAACAAATTTTGAAGTGGCAAGAAATGTTTTTACTGCTGGATTATCACATTTAGAAGGCAAAACAGTAAGCATCTTAGCTGATGGTGCTGTACATCCACAAAAAGTAGTTTCTAGCGGTTCTATTACATTAGATCGAGCATCTAGTGTTGTTCATGTAGGTTTACCTTATGAAAGTGATTTGCAGACTTTACCATTAGCATTACAAATAGAAGCATTTGGACAAGGCCGTGTTAAAAATTTAAACCATGTATTCCTACGGGTATTAGAATCATCTGGTATTTTTGCTGGTCCTTCTGCGGATAAATTGGTCGAAGCAAAACAACGTACAACAGAACCATATGGATCGCCACCAGATTTAAAAACACAAGATATAAAAATTATGCTTACACCTCAATGGCAAGATAATGGACAATTATTTGTACGACAAACTGACCCATTACCATTAACTATTGTAGGTTTAACATTAGAAGTAGCTATGGGTGGATAGTGTGACCGTAAGCAGATATTATGTAGTTATACTAAAAAATAAGGAAGTGTTGAACTTATGACAACGAGGATAAAAAAATGGCTAAAATAGGTTGGAGTGATTTAAGTCCTTTAGGTCAAGCAGGGATAATTACACAAGGTTTTGGTGCAGTAAGTGGTGCTGTTGGTTCTTTTTACGCAGCAAGTGCAGAAAAATATAAAACAAAAAGTTTAGCTTTAAGTTTGCAGCATAAAAAAGATATGTCTCTTTTTAATATGCGTCAAAAAGAAAGTCAAGCACAACACATAATGAGATCGTTTAATAAACAATATCAAATAATGACTTTAAAACAGGGAAAGGCAAAATCTAAAAACATAGTATCTATAGCATCTAGAGGTGGTGTAAGAGGTGTAGGTAGTAATTTAGAGTCGATAATTAGTAATGATATTTTGGCAGAAATAGATAAAATGACAATGAATTCTAATAAAGTTAGAGCAGCAGAAAACAAACGATTAGAAGCTGTAGGTTTAGGAATACAAGGAAGTATGTATGGAATGAGTGCAAGCAATATGTTTGCTACAGCATCTTCTATTAGTCCGTTTATGAATATGAGTAGTAGTTTGCTAACAGGCACAGGTAATGTTCTTGGTAGTTTGCCATCTGGAATGTTGACAAATACAACAGCAACAACAGCAACACCAACCGTTACATAATTATGGCAAAAGTACCTTTTCAAAACTACAACTTAACTCAACAGGTAGACACAGGTTCTGAAGTGCAGTTTGGTGCTACTGATGTAAAACCACAACAAGATGTAGTATCTGACGATATAATCCGCATGGGTAAAGCTCAACAAGAGTTTGGGCAAGTATTAAATAAAATAGATGACGAAATAAATGATGCGGAATCTAAGCAACTATTTAATAATTTTTATTCTGATTTAGATACTATAAGACGAGATTATTTAGATTTAGAAGGAGCACTTGCTGTTGCCACAGTTCCTTCAGATACAGAAGGTGGCGAACCAAAAAGACAATACGATGTATATAACGGCAAAATAAAAGATTTATTAGAAAATTACACAGGTAAAGCAAGTAACGGTGTTGTTAAATATATGTTTGAAAATCTGGCACAGGTGTCTATTAAGTCAGCACAATCAAGCATGACTACACATTCAATAAAAGCACAACGTGATTATGCAGATAATGAACGTAAAGTAACAATTGGTAATTATCAAAATGCTTCTATTGTTGATGCAGAAGCATGGAAAGATCCTACAAGTGAACACAATACAAGTCGTGTAGCAGGTTTACAATTATTAGAAGAACAAGCAATAAATGATGGACTAATAACTAGGGGCGAAAAAACAAGTCAAGAGTGGCTAAGAAGAGTTAGTGAATATAATATGAAAATCCATGAAGGTGTAATAAATACTTTAGCAAAACAAGAAAAATGGGGGCAAATAACTGAATACATTACTGCACATTATCAGGCAGGTGATATAGATCAAGATAGTGCAGCAGTTTTAGTGCAATCAGTTAAAGAAAAACATAAAGATTATAATGCCGGTGAAATAGTAAATCATATATTAAATAACAATAATCCAACAGATACAAGTTTTTCAAACCAAGCAAATCTTACATTGTGTTTAGCATCTAATAATAATGAAGATAATAATAATGACGGAATATGTATTGATGGATTTCATTCAAATGAATTAAACGTAGAAGATTTTACTAGAGATGAAAGGGTTAATATATTAGAACAAAAAAGAAATGAATCAAAATTTTTCCAAGCAGATTCTACTATATTAATAAGTGAAGTAAATCAACCATCACATTTGTTTGCTATACAGACAATAGGTGTAGAAAAAGCTGACAAGTTTTATACAAAAGCACTTAAAAATGTAAAAATTGATAAAGATAAATATGAAACTGATGAAGGATATAAAAGAGAAATTGATGCAAAAGTTTTAAATGAGTTTAATAAATTATTTATTAAAGAAGTTGATAAAAAATTTACAAATAATGTAGCAAAACCAAACCGCGATGATTACCCAAATACAAAATCAGGTTCAAAACAATACGAAAATGCCACAGCAGAGTGGGAAACTAATAATAAAAAATATACTAATCAAGTAATTAAAGATATAAAAATTTTACAAGAAGGTGTTAGATACAAAGACGTTAATGGTGTAACAGGTTTACAACCATTAAGTGTATACGAAAAACATTTAGAAAATACAATAGATGATCCTAAACAATTAGCTTATGCAAAAGAAGATTTAAAATTAAAATACAACCAGTTAAATGATCAAAGAACAAATCAATATAATGAAACATATTTAAAAGCACAAGAAATAGCCTTGTCTAAAGACGGTGGGTGGAGAGATCTTGAAGCTAATGGTATAGATATAAGTATGTTTACGCTAAAAGATCAAGAAAGATTAAAAAAAGGACAGCCACTAGAGTCAGATAAAAACGCAGTAATACAGCTTATTGATAATCCCGGAGAATTAAAAAATAATTTAGAAATGTATCGTACTAGTTTAAACAAAGTTGATTACGCAAAATTAACTGCTTATGCAGACTCATTAAAAACTAGTGAAGATGTAAGTGCTGTAGGTACTGATAATATTATGCTTAAAAATGAGTTAAAAAAAGCAGGGTTTGCTGATTTATATAGAACAGATGCTGATGATACACTTAAAGATGATTACATACAAATACAAGATGCATGGAGAAATTCAATAGCAGAAGAAGAACGAAAAACTGGTAACAAAGTAGGTCGTGAAAGAAAAAGAGAATTGTTAGTTGAAATATTAAATGACAAAGTAATACTTGATCCAAAAGAATGGACTTGGGCATGGAATATGGGTGGCGATGATTTTGCGTTACCTCTTGCATCAATAGATGAAGATCAATTTGATGATATATACGTCAAAGCAAATGGCAAAACTGTGTGGATAAAAGATATAAATAAATATCAAAGAGAAAATATAGTACAAATATTATTAGACAATGGCATACCAGTAACAGCACAAAATATAGCCATATTTTGGGATCGTGGTGGAAGGCCAACGGCTGATAATGATTTAGACATGAATGCGTATTCAGCTGATTTTTTACAAAGTAATATGAAATGACAAACATTTACGACAACATAGCTAAAGATTTTAAAGAAGAAGAAAGTCTTGATGAAGACAATAGTAATTTAATTGTTGGCAATAATTACGCTTCGGGCATACAAAATGGACCTAACTTGTATCAATCTTTTATTGATCAAGATAAAAAACTTGCAGATTTAAAAGTAAAACAAAATTTACAAGCTGTTATGGCAAGAGATCCTAACAGAGTAGGTGAAGCGTTAAGACTTGCAGATGAATTAGGACTACCACAATCTCTTTCTTTAGACAGCGATAAAGCAATAGAATTGATGAAAAGAAAGAAACAAGAAGATTATTTAAACAGTTTAAATTTAGCCAGATATAGCCCTGTTTTACATAAACAATTAACTGATCCTAAATTTGCAGCTTTAGCTTATGACAATATAGATAATTTACAAGGGCTAGAAAAGTTATTCCATGACTTTACTGAAATCCCAGAAAACATGATGCAAGGTTGGGAAAAAGGTAGATTGCAAACTAGAAGAGGTCATATTGGTGTTGAACTACAATGGAGTGCTAATCCTGACCAAGAAACTTTAGATGAACTAGGAGAAATAGATGCTAGGTTGAAAGAATTAGAAGCAGACGGTACTGGTCCTTTTGAAGAAGGTTTTGCAATATTTGGACAATACTCAAAAACTTTGCCACACGCATTTGCAAAAGGTGGAGCAGGTGCAGTTGTTGGTGGAGCTTTAGGTTCTTGGACAGGACCGGGTTCAGCTTTTACTGCTAAAGGTGGATTTGTTGTTGGTTTTTTAGGATCACTTGCTTATGACTCGTGGGCAGTTGAATCTGGTAATTCTTATCTTTCTTTGGTAGATGCAGGGTTTGATAAAAATCATTCTAAATGGATTGCAACTGGTGTTGGATTAACTAGTGCAGCGTTAGAAATTTGGGGAATGAGTATTGTTTCTGCACCTATAAGAAAATTATTAACTAGAGCAGCAGCTAAACAAATTTCCAAAGAATTACTTAAACCGGGTGGAAGATATGCTTTAAAAAACTTTGCTATGAATTATGCCAAGGCAGGTTTAGGAGAATCAGCTACTGAAACATTGCAAGAACTTACACAAATAATAGGTCGTGAAATAGCTGTAATGTATGACAGTAGAGAAGACGTAGAATCACAATTTACAAGTTGGGAAGGAATATCTGAAGTTGGAAAACAACTAGCAATGACTTTTTACAGAACTATACAAGGTATGTCTGTAGTAGGTTTAGTTGGTGGTGGTCCTACATATATAGCAGATGTTAATAAAATGAAAAATGCTAGAAGACAAGAGGTCTTTTTTGAAGCGTTAGAAAAACAAGCAAATGAAAGTAAGTTAAAGGAAAGAAACTCAGTTGATTTTCAAAGTGTAACTCAAGCAATTGGAAATGAAAAAGGAATAACTGATGTGTATTTTGATGCACAAGCATTTGCTCAATCAATGAAAGAACTAGGTCTAGATATAAATGACATAAAAAAAGTATCGCCAACAATAGCTAGACAATTAGAAGTGTTTAACAATACAGGTACAATATCGGGAAATGATATTGTAGTTCCTATTGGTGAATACTCTACAAAACTTGTAGGTACAAACTTAGACGGTATATTAAAACAGCATAGAAGATTTGATAAAGACAAAAGTTTTAGCCAAGCAGAAAAAACATATTTTCAAGCCAATAAAGATAAGTTAGAAAAAGAAGCTACTGAAATAGCAAATAGAGATGCAAACCAAACAAAAAAATATAGAGCTAGTGCAACCAAAGTAAAAAAAGATATGGCTGCAATGTTAAAAAGTTCTGGTAAATTTCCTACTAGAAGAGGTCAATTAGAAGGTGCTACTTTTTATCAAAATCTTGCAATTACATTAGGAAATAGATTAGGAATATTACCTGATGAAGTTTTTAAAAAATACCCAATAAGAATTATTGGACCTAATCAAATAGAAGTTGCTAAATTATTAGACGGTACTAATAATCAAATAGGACAGTTAAGACAGCAGTTAAAAGAACTAGGGCCAGAACCAACTGAAGAAGCAGAACTACAAAATTGGAAGACTAAAACAGATGCAATTAATGATCAAATTAGTGATCTTGAAAATGAACGTGAAATATTTTCACAACAAGCAAAGCCACAAGAACAAGGTAAATTAGTACCGCAAGCTGTATTTCAAATAGCAAGAATTGTAGAAAATTTTAATTTTGCAAGTAGCAAACCTTTTGCAACTAATCGTGACTTTAAAATAGAAATACAAAATCGTGTATTAAAAGAAGCAAAAAAAGCAGGGATAGATTTATCACAACCTACAGTTGAAGTAGAAAAATATCTTGTGCAAACATTATTAGCAGATGCACAATACGCATTAATAGAAAATCCAAACGCAATAGGTTGGTATAACGAAAAAGTTACAAAAGCTAAAGCATTATTAGCAAAAATACATCCAGAATTAACTACTGATACAGCATCAAATTTTGCTTTTACTTGGGCATTAGCAACCACTTCTAACGGTATTAAAGTAGATAAAAACTTTGAACTAGCTAATGAAGTATATAGTTATTGGAAAGAAAATGGCACATTTCCAATACCTTTTGGAACAGGTAAAGCAGGTCGTGCAATGACAAAAAGTTTTAAAATAATAAATAGATTAATAGAAGAAAAAGGTATAGAAGATGTTGAACAATTTATGAAAACAACTCATACAGTTAAAGAAGTAGAAACATATACAGGAGTAGAAATAAAAGATTTTGGTAAAACTGAAATAGTGTATGGTGCTGCTGTTATAGGCCCTAAAATTGGTAATGGGATTTTTGCAAATCTATACGGCAATTATGAACAATTAACTTTAGACAGATGGGCTATGCGTACATGGGGTCGAATGACAGGTACGCTAGTTACTGATTATACAAAGCAAGCTAAAACTAAACGTAACCAATTAAAACAATATATAAAAGCTTTAAGTAAAGAACAAAAAAAAGAATTTGAAAAAATAATAAATAGAAAACTTACTTTAGGTGATATAGATGCAGTTGCAAAAAGAATAGAAACTAAAACAGCTTTACCTGCTAATCGTAAATTAATGGCAGCAATATCACTAGTTGACCCAAATAATGATGTTGCAAACACAATAACAAGTATTAAAGGTAAACCTATAAAAGGTGAACTTAGAATAGGTATTGGAGATGAAATACGCAAAGCAGGTAATTCATTAGCAGGGTATTTAGATGGTCAAAAAGAACAACCTAAAGGACCACCAGAAAGAAGGTTTATAGAAAAAGTTTTTAGTCAAGTATTGCCAGTAATGCAACAACAAAATCCAAACTTAACAATGGCAGATTTACAAGCACTTGTTTGGTATCCAGAAAAAAAATTATATGATTCTGCAAAATTAAAAGAAGCAGTAGTAGAAACAGGCTACGAAGATAACTCAGCACCCGACTATGCCAATGCTGCTGCATCTTTAGTTGCTACAATGGGTATATCAGAAACAGAAATTCAATCTACATTACAGGAGGTAGACAATGAGTTATCAATACAATCCGAGGAGCAATCAGGAGACACACAACGAGATGTTGGAGAATCTGGAATTGTACGAGGAACTGATACTTTCCAACAACAAGGACTCGAATCAGAAGGAACAAACATTGACGAGACTACAGGACTCCTCCTTAATGCAGACGGAACAGTTACCGTCTACCACCACACCAGTAGAGCAAACGCAGAACGAATCAAAGCTACAGGTGAACTCAGAAGTGTTGCAGAACCTGATGTCTACGTTACCACCAGAGCTATCGCAGATACTGGCTATGGCAATACAGCAGTTGCCATCAGAATCGACCCTACTAGACTTAGTCTCGATGATGAATTCCCTAACGGACGAAGAGATTTCAGACTCTCAGTTGGAAAGCCTAGAGGATCTATTCAAGTAGAAACAGGAGAATTTTTACAACAAGATAAATTTGAAGATTCAAGAGGTGGATTTGATCCTAAAACTTTAACTATATTTTTAAATCAAGAAGCTGATATATCTACTTTTTTCCATGAAACAGCACACTTTATGTTAAGTGTTATGGAAGATTTAGTTTTATCAGGACAAGCACCTCCAGATATACAAAAAGATTTTGATGTGCTTTTGAATTTCTGGGGAGTTAAAGACGTAGAAACATGGAGCAAATTTGATCTTAATCAAAAAAGACAATACCATGAATCATTTGCATACAATTATGAAATCTATATAGCAGAAGAAAAAGCTGCACCAAATATAGATATGCAAAATATATTTATGAGATTTGGTGAGTATGTAAGAAATATATATAAGTCAATTCGAGATGAATTAAATGCAATTTATAAAAAAGAAAATGGAAAAGATTTACCTGTATTGACAGAAGAAGTTAAAGCAGTAATGGATCGTATGTTGGCTAGTGAAGAACAAATACAATTTTCACAAAGAGTATATGGTATGCAACCAATGTTCTTAACACAAGAGCAAAGCGGTATGGACAATAAAACATGGCAAGAATATACAGATGCTATACAAGAAACACAAGAAGCTGCCATAGATATTTTGACAAAAGCTAGTATGGGTCAAATGAAATGGTTAAAAAATAAAAGTGAAACATTTAAAAAATTACAAAAAAAAGAAGCAAAAGAAATACGCAAACAAATAGAAGCAGAAGAAACCGCTAAAGCCGAACAAGAAACTATATATAAATTGCAAAAGTTTTTAAAGAAAGGTGAATGGAAAGATAAAAATAACAATCCTTTTCAAGCATTAGGTACTACAAAAATAAATGTAGAGACAATTAAAAATTTATTACCTTTTTATGATTTTCAAACTGAAATTAAACAATTATCTAAAGGTGGCAGTAATAGCATGGTAACTAAAAATGGTGGTTTACCTGTTGATATGGTTGCAGAGCAATTTGGATTTGAAGATCCAGTAGAAATGATTAATGCATTAGTAGATCTAGAAAAAATAGAAGATGTTATTAAAGAACGTACAGACAAGCGTATATTAGATGAATATAGCGATATGAATGATCCAAGACAGCAAGAATTAGCATTGCAAGAAGCATTACATAATGAAGCTAGAGCAAGATTTTTAGCAATAGAATTACGGTTTATAACTAAGACTACACAACCAGTACGTTTTCAAGTTGCAGCAGCTAGGCAAGCAGCCCAAAGAATTTTAAGAAAAACAAGATTGCGTGATATAAGACCAACTAAATATGCACAAAACGAAAGAAGAGCAAGAAAACTTTTAGAGAAAGCTATGAGAGATGGCGATGATCAAGGTGTTATAAAAGCAAAGCAATCAGAATTAATTAATAGTCAATTAGCTCGTGAAGCTGTAGAGATACATAAAGAAGTTGATAGAGCTAGAAAATTATTTGATGTGTTGTTTAAATACAATCCAAAAAACCAAAAAACTAGGGAAATGAATTATGTAAATGCTGCTAAACAAATATTATCTTTTTATGGAGAAGGACCTACTGTTGAAGATGGCGTTAATTATTTAAAAGATTTAAAAAATTATGATCAAGCTATGTACGATGAATTATCTCCAATTGTTGATGAAGGTAGAGATTTAGAAGGTCGTGAAATAAAAGATTTAACTGCACAAGATTTTGATACTTTATATGAATTGATTCAATCTTTAGATTATCAATCAAAACGTGATAAGCAATTTAGAACAGCAGAAGGATTAGTTGCACAACAAAAAGTAGTAGATGATTTGGTTACACCTTTAAAAAATATGGATGCAAGGCCATCTATTGAATTTGGAGAACAAGGTGCATTGTCACCGTGGGAAAGGGTAGTAAATGCACTTGAAGGTTTAAAGGCAATGTTAAGGCGTGTTGAACATTGGTGCGACAGTAAAGACGGTGAAGTTGCAAGACTTGCAGGTGACAAGTCATATGCAAGAGTTTTAAAAGATGGCGTGTTTATGAAAAAAGAAGGTGACGTTGCAGGTCCTTTTACAAAATATATTTGGCGAACTTTAAAAGATCCAATTACTAAATGGAGAGAAGAAAGACCTAAATGGACAGGGCGTTATGTTGATTTGTTGGCACAAGCAGATTTTAGTAAAGGCAAAATTAGAGCACCTGAGTTAGTAAGTAAAAATGGAAACATATTTACATTTGGCAGACAAAGAGGAATGGGCAAGGCTGAATTGCTTGCAGCAATGTTACACACAGGAAATAAAAGTAATTTAACAAAGTTACTTGTAGGTAGAGGATGGGGAGAAATTAAAGATGGTGTATTAGATACTTCTAAATGGGATGCGTTTGTTGACCGCATGATACAAGAAGGATTTCTCACAGGTAAAGATTTTGATTTTATACAAGGAGTTTTTAATTTAAATAAAGAAATGTTGCCAATAATACAACAGGCACATAAAGATATATTTGGATATTATTTTAAGGAAGTAGAAGCAACACCTATTGTTAATCAATTTGGTACATATGCAGGTGGTTATGTACCTGCTGTGGCTGACCCAGATTTAGTAACAAAAAATCTAAGTTTAGATGAGACTTTGAGAAATATTAGACAAGAAATGCAATATTCAGTTCCGGCAGTAGAGAGAGGATTTACAAAACCTAGAACACAAGTTAATAGAGCATTAAGTCTTAATTTAGGTTTACAAGCAACACATATGGATAACGCCTTACGTTTTGCTTACATTCAACCTGCTGTTACAGATTTAGTTAAATTATTTAATAACAAAGAATTTTCTACAGAATTAAACAGAGTTGATGATAGAGCAATTAAAGATATGCTTATACCTTGGCTAAGAAATTCTGCTTCTCAAAAATCTACGCTTGGAAAGAAAGCATGGTACAACGATGGCATTAATTATATGACAAGATCAACAAGCTTAAACTATATGTTCTTAAGTTTAAAAAATGGTATGCAACAGGTTACAGGTTTGTTACCTGCAAAAATAAAAGTAGAAGGTAAATATTTAAATGATGCTTTTAAAAGATATACAAGAGAACCGCATAAAATATCAAAAGAAATAGCACAGATGTCACCATTTATGGCTGATCGTCAAGTAAATCAAATGTTTGACGTACAAAATTTAATGAATGAGTTGACATTAAACCCAGAAAAATACGAAAAAATGCAAAGATGGGTAGCTAAACACGCATATTTTGTACAACAAGCTTTTCAGAATTATGTAGATAGTGTTGTGTGGATAGCTAAATACAATCAAGTTTTAGCAAATGCACCTAAAACTATGCTTGAAGCAGATGTACAAAAAGAAGCTATACAACAAGCAGATGGTGCTGTGCGTATGACACAAGATAGTTTGTTACCAGAAGATAGAGCAGCGTATCAAACTACAAGTCCATTTTTTAATGCAATGTTTCAATTTTCTAGTTATTTTAATGGACAGGCAAATCTTAATGCAACAGCATATAAATCATTAATTAAAGAATTAGGATTTACTTCTAAACGGTTTAGTGGTCAATTGATCTATACATTTATGTTTGGATTTATGTTACCTGCTCTTGTTTCTGAAGCTATACAAGAATTAGCAGGTGGTGGATTAGTTGATGATGACGAAGATGGCTACATTGATGATTTTTTTGAATTTGGTTATATGTCAGCATTAAGATATGGCACGTCATTTGTACCTCTTGGTAATATGTTAATGATGCCTATAAATCAATTTGACGATAAAGCATACAATGATCGTATTACAGTAAGTCCTTCAGTATCTTTAATTAATAGTACTGTTCAAGGTTCAACAAGATTTGTAATGAGTTTATTTGACCCTGATGATGATATCTCAGGTCACGAAGTACGAAGCATATTAACATTATCATCTTTATTTACAAGAGTACCAACATACTTTATAGCTAAACCAATTGGTATATACGTTGATGAAGAAGCCGGTAAGTGGAAACCAAGAGGACCTATAGATCGAATAAGAGCATATCTATTTGGTATAAAAGGTGAAGGTAGGAAAAGATAAAGGTGTGACCGTAATACAAAGATCTAAAGCTAACCTTAATAAGATAGTGAAGATGTCTAATTAATGACAATAAATTCGACTACACGAAAAACAAATAATTTAGTTGGGAATGGCAATACTCATCAATATCCGTTTCCCTTCAAAGTATTTGCAGATTCTGAAATAGTTGTAAAAAAACTAGAAGTAGCAACAAGTATAGAAACAACATTAACTCTTGGTGCTAACAATGATTATATAGTTACTTTAAACCAAGACCAAAACGGTACTCCCGGTGGAAGCATAACTTTAAAATCAGGTGGTAATAATTTTAATTTACCTAATGGATTTCAAATTGTTATTACTTCTGCTGTTCAATCATTGCAAGGAACAGACCTTACAAACCAAGGTGGATTTTACCCAGAAGTTATTAATGATGCATTAGATAAATCAGCAATATTACATCAGCAACAACAAGACGAATTAGATAGATCAATTAAATTTTCACTTACTAATACTATTGGTAGTTTAGAAATTAATGAAAATGCTGCTGCTCGTAAAAACAGAGTATTAGGTTTTGATAACTTAGGTGAGTTTGAAGTATTAAAAGAACTAGGAACATACCGTGGTAACTGGGCTGCTAGTACTAGTTATGCTGTAAGAGATCTTGTAAAAGATACTTCTACTAATAATATTTTCTTTTGTAATACAGCACATACATCTTCTGGATCACAACCATTAACAACCAATACTAACTCTGCCAACTGGGATCTTATTGTAGACGCAGCATCAGCTACTACAGCATCTAACAACGCAGCATCATCAGCTACGGCAGCAGCAAGTTCTGCAACAGCAGCAGCGTCATCTCAAACCGCAGCAGCTTCTAGTGCCACATCAGCAGCTAGTTCTGCTACTACTGCAACTACAAAAGCTAGTGAAGCAACAACTGCTAAGACGGCAGCAGAAACAGCACAAACAGCAGCAGAAACAGCTAAGACCGCAGCGGAAACTGCATTAGATTCTTTTGATGATAGGTATTTAGGAGCTAAAAACAGTAACCCTACACTTGATAATGATGGTAATGCGTTGCTAGACGGAGCGTTATACTTTAATACAACTTCTAATATTATGAGGGTTTATGACCTTGGTAATACTACTTGGTTAGATTTAAATATAACAGGAACAAATTTAACAAACGTCAATACTGTAGCCGGGGCAATAGCTAATGTTAACAATGTTGGTGGATCTATAGCAAACGTCAATACTGTAGGTGGAGCTATAACAAATGTTAATACAGTAGCGACTAACATATCAAATGTTAATGCGGTAGCAAGTGATATTGCAAAAGTAGTAACAGCAGCAAACGATTTAAATGAAGCAACTTCTGAAATAGATACAGTTGCAAATGCAATAACTAACGTAGATAATGTTGGAGGTAATATTGCCAACGTCAATACTGTTGCAGGGATTTCAAGCAATGTAACTTCAGTAGCAGGTAACGCAGCAAATGTTAATTTAGTTGCAGGGTCAATAACAAACGTAAACAACGTAGGTGGCAGCATTGCAAATGTTAATACTGTTGCATCTAACCTTAGTGGTGTTAATGCTTTTGCTGCTAGATATAGAATTGGTTCTAGTAATCCTACAAGTGATCTTGATGCAGGTGAT
>Ga0181408_1000120_pt1 | contig 23695 bp, 39 predicted proteins | sample 31SPOviralmetaG_FD_130137 | JGI IMG/M metagenome (GOLD analysis project Ga0181408, IMG submission 130137) | Marine viral communities from the oligotrophic San Pedro Time Series (SPOT) site, San Pedro Channel, CA, USA - 31 SPOT_SRF_2012-02-16 | ecosystem: Environmental > Aquatic > Marine > Strait...
TGCGATCGGCGTAGCTCGTCTGTCTCGTTACAAAGGACGGTGTTTGCGTATTGGTCGAGCCGGTCCAGAAGGTCTTGGTGGTCCTTCAGGCTTTCGGGCAGTATCTCGGAGGGCTTTGATTCGCCCGGTGTAGTGTCCATCTTTGGCTTTGCTTGGGGAGTAAAAGTCAGCCTGCGTGTAGACACCAAGCCTTTCCAGTTCTTTGAACGCTTCTAGTTCGTCGCTGGATTTGTACGGATGATCAGCGTCCCATGCGTCGAGAGCATGATCGGAGCGATCCTTCTGCGTCTTGCTGTAATAGCCGAGCATGGCTTGCTCTTCGTCATATTGAGACGGAAGGCAATACGGCACCCACTGCAACAGATCAAAGGCGCGTTCTTCTGCGTCGAGATTAGTCACGGGCAAGGGGCTCCGGTTCTGACGCGATTGCCTTTTGCAGCAGCAAGTTGACCCAGCCGGTGCGCGTAACGCCGATGGGCCTTTTCCTGTCAATCTCAGAAATGACCCTGGGGTCAATCAGCACTCTGGTGTTCGTAATTTGGTCCAGTTCCGACATGGTCTGGGGTTGCTTTGCTGCCAAAGTATGCCCATACTGCCCCCAGAGCGCAACCCCCTAATGCTTGACCCGGTTCCAGACCTTGAGTTCCACGAAGAAATTCATCGTTATCGATGGCGCGGCGAGTGGCTAGCGCACAACGTTTCCGATGTGCTCGACGTTGACATGACGCCGTTTAAGCAAGCAATGATCGATAAATACAAAGACGGCCCCGATGGATGGGCCGCCAGAGGAACGGCGATTCACAAGGCTTTAGAACTGCAGCTTCTTGATGAGCCACAGATTGTTGACGACAAATGGTCGCCGTGGCTTGACCCACTGCTTGACGATCCATTTTTTAAAGGGGTCGAAACCTTGGCGACTGAATACAGGGTGATGGACAGATACAAAAGCCTTGGCGGCAGCTTTGACTTTTTGATCCGGTTGAAAGAGGAAGGGCTGGAGCCCAACAAGCAATTGGTGATCTTGGGAGACCTAAAAAGTGTCAGTTCCAAAAAAGCAATTGCAGCCCGCAAGCCAGCAACTGCACAACTAGGTGCGTACACACAACTTTTAAGCACCGTGCAACCCAGCATCACGGTTGGGATGTGCGTCACCGTTGTGAGCGGCCCCGAAAAATGTAAGGTGATCAAGCAAGACCCAGAAGAATGCTTGGCGGCTTGGGAAAGCTGTTGGGATCGATTCTCTGTTGAGCAGCCAGACTTTTGAGCCGTCAAATCAAGATGAAGTGCCCCAAGTGCGGATCATTCCACGTCCACGTTGTGACGACCAAGAAAACCGTTGATGGCCCCTACGAAACAGTGCGCCGCCGCCATTGCAATAGCTGTGACTACAGGTGGTACACAGCGCAAGCGGCTGAGGTAAACATCGGCCCATATATCTCTTGGGCAGGGACTGGCGATCAGGTCAGAGTGCCGACCTGAATTTGGAGTGCCGGTTGACAGCACGTCTTTTGTGGCACAATGGGAACGACTCACTCGCTGAGTCGCACCCACCGTTACCCAACGAAACAAATGTCTGCGTTAAACGCGCGTCGGTATGACTTCCGGCAAGAGATGGAATTGCTATCTCCAATTTTGGAACGCGCCCAGAAATCTCTTTCTGAAGAACAGAAGATCACTATTCAATCGGCTTGCCGTAATCATCGGTTTTCAAGCCGTGTTCAATTTTTGCCAATGGGAGAAGACCAGCATGTAATGACCATGCAGGATTTGTCTGACCTTGGCTTGAACGATCCAGGTATTCAAGGGACTGATTGGAAAGCCATCGATCGTCTTTTGTTTGGGAACTACGGAATGATTGAGCACAAGCGGCTCAACATTGGCAGCGACAGCATTGGCCGAATTGGCGAACGTCCATTAATTGTTTACTTCCAGCCAGACCCAGACGACGAGCCACAAAAGCCTGCCAATGCAGCCGGTCGTCACCGCAATCTTGCATGGCAAATTCTGATGCACGTTGCTGGCGTGGATTGGACTTTGGCTATGGAGCAACCAATGTGGGTAGACAAAACAATTGCTCGAAACAAGGATGAGTTTTCAATGCTCATGTCTCTTGCTAATGGCTCGGAGTCTCGCAAGCAGCCTCCAGCAGAGTTGAAGTCATACGACTTGACACGTCGAAACGTTCGGATTGACGATCTGGATCGCTTGGTCAGCACTCGCCTTGCTGCAACGCAAGGTCAGTTTGGAGATGTGATTGCAACAGGCACCACCATGACAATCAAGCCTGATTACGCAGATCAAGCCGTTTACATCTTTGACCGAGTCAAAACAAGCTGGACCAAGGCAAGTCGCATTAGCCACGAGCATAAAAATCGAATGGTTGATGCTTTTAAGACTGATTCCAGCCAGATCACAAAGTTGATCCAAACGCTTGGCGAACAAGTGGGTTCATTCGTAGACGAAGAGTCAGAGCGCAACAGCGCAAAGACAATTCGTGAGCGAGTCAACGAAAGAACGACAGACACAATCTGTTCGTTTTTTAACTTGTGTTCAGGCGAATGGTCGAACGACCAAGAGGCTGCAGCCAAGGCTCTGGCTAATTTGAGCACTAAACAGCGCCAACTAGAGGCTTTCGTCTAGCCAATAAAAATGGGGGATTCGCATCCCCCACCGTTACCCGTCCCCACCCTATCAATGACAGACATTATTTCTACGCCTGAGACCGGGCAATTTTCCGGTGCTTACCCTCACGGCACCCTTGACCAATACAACGCTGCCGAACTTGATCAAATCGACAAGGTTCAGTATGCAGGCCAGATTATTGACGAAGCGCAACACGGCTTTCAGTGCGAAGTGATTCGGCTAAAGCTGTTGCTTGACGGGCAAGACCTAGCCGAAGGAATTGAAACTTACAACTCTCACAATTCCAGCCGCTTTTGGGATGGTGCCCGCGCTGGTCACTTTGGTAAAAAGCTGAAAGAGATTTCTGACAATAACCAGCGCGGAACTGTTCAGCGGTGGGTCACTGCTAACGAAGCCGCCGCAATTTTGCTTGATCCCAGCGTATCCCAAGATACGCTGGCCCTGCCCTTTGAGTTGGCACGCGAACGCGGCATGGGGCAAACAGCTCTTTGCACTTATATGCGATTGTTCCCTGAAGCCAAGGAGATGGCAACCCATTACTTCACGGTTACCGGTGAGCTTCGCAGCGATATGCTTCAAGAATTTGAACAAGTAATACGCGAGTTTCCCGAACATACAGAGTTTGTATTTAATGCCATTACAAACAAAACTTTGACGTTCCCATCTCACTTCAAAGAGCAAAAAGCTGAATGGAGAGCGCAAGCGCGTGAACGTGAGGCTGCACAAAGAGCTTTGGAACAAGCTGCTCAACTTGCTGATGCAGAGAACAAAGAAGAAGAAGCCGACAATTATGAGCCTTCTACAAACGCAGAGGGAACACCAGAGAACTTAAATTCAGTGGCTGTGCGTAGAACGCGCCCTAGAAGTTGGTGGAAATCAAAGAAAGCGGCATTAAAGGTTGAAGAAATTGTATGCAACCTTGACAAGCCTTTGCCAAATCTTATTGATGGCTTAGCCGGTCTCAATAGAAGCTTGAAAGATCAATTTGCAATCTCAAGCCACATGGTTGATTATGCAGAATTTTGGGCTGGATACGATCGTTTCTTTTATAGCGAACGAACGCACCAGGCAAAGTGGGGCAGGAAGGGAAGACTTGAAAGGATGAAGCAATTACGCAAATCAATGCTTGAGGTTGCTGGAAAACTAGACGCATATATTTCTGCTACCGAGCCACCAGAAAACATCGAGTACCCAGAAGGTTGACAGGTATGCCCAGGTATGCCATCATTCGTTCAGGCGAGAGCCCCACATCAGCTTTTCTTTTCCATGAAGTCACGTCCCCGCTACTACAAGCCTGAAAAAACAGGCTTCCTTGTTTGCGCTGTGTTTGGTGTGCTTTTTTGTGCCGCCACCTGGGTCACACTGACCAGCGTTCACAACCAGCAACAGATCACACATTGCGAGCAAGGCTGGCAACGTGCCTGCGAAAGTTTGCCCCAATGACGCAAAAACTGTATTTGCAGTGGCAGCAATGCAAGGCCAGAAATCCTGGCCTTTTATTGCAGCTAGCAGGGTTAGCCCGAGAGCTAAAACTGTCGGGTCATAGCCGCTATTCGATGGACGGTTTGTTTCACATTCTCCGATGGGAGACACGCGCAACAACCGGTGACCTTGGCCTGAAGATCAACAACAATCACACAGCTTTCGCGGCTCGTGATTTGATGGATCAATTCCCTGATCTTGAAGGTTTCTTCAAAACACGCGAGCAAAAAGCACGCGGGAATCACGGCCAGTTTCATTAACTTTGGGCGGCTATTGCGTAAGTCCCGTTCTCTCCTATTAACACCATGAAATCAGTCGCTATTACTCTTGACGCCGAACGCGCAGAAAAGCTTACGAAGCTTTCAGGCGCAACCCTTGGCAAGATTGCTCACATCAGTGTTGCAGGGCGAATTTTGCCAGTTCAACAGCCTAAAGTTTCTGCATCAAAGATTGCTCAAGCTTTACTCAATGCAGCCATCGACAGCGCCTTTGAAAACCTGCCCGAGTAGTTTTACGTTTACCGTTCTTGGTAAACCTGCTCCACAGGGCAGCAAGCGCCATGTCGGCAGGGGCATTCTTTTGGAGTCTTCCAAACGTTGCAAGCCATGGCGACAAGACGTTAAATATGCCGCGCTTGAGGCTTTACCAGATGGCTGGTATGCCATGATGGATAAGCCCATTTTGGTCTCGGTCACTTTTATATTTGCCAGACCAAAAGGCCATTTTCGCAGCAACGGAGAACTCAAGCCAAAAGCCCCTTCTCATTGCACCGCACGCATAGGCGACGTTGACAAATTAAGCCGCGCAATCCTAGACAGTTGCACGGGCGTTTGCTTCGAAGACGATGCGGCTGTGATTGCTCTAAATGCCCAAAAACGCTATGCCAGAAACGAACAACCCTCCGCAATCATCACCATTGCAGCCATTAGTTGAAGCTTTAGTTGCCTTCCACAAAACCGTCCCGGCAATCAACAAAACAGCAAAAGCTCAGTATGGAAACTTTGCTGATCTAGAAACTGTCCTTTCAACTGTTACCCCGCATCTAATCAAGAACGGGTTGGTTGTCTCGCAAGGTTTTGAGCCAAGCAGCCATGACAACAACCCTGTGCTTGTCACACAGTTGCTCCATGTCAGCGGTGCTCAACTCGTCAGCCGTTTGCCCATGGTCGTCGGTGGTCGAGGGAAAAATCCACTGCACGACTTTGGTGGAAGCTGTACTTATTCAAGGCGTTATAGCCTGCTTGCCATCCTTGGCCTCACCGCCGACATGGATGTTGATGGTGACTTTGCCGATCCTGCAGAGTCCGCACCAGCAAAAGCAGCGCCTAAACCTGCAGCAAAGATTAAAGGCATTGCCGACAAAGATCAACCGCTTTCAAAGGAAGATCGTGAACAATGCCTTGGCCTTGTCAAAGAGCTGACGCCTGACAACCTTGCTCGATTTTGTACGGACTTTCGACGGGACCATCATTTGGGGCCTGACGCAAAGGTTGCCCCAGCATTGACGGCCAAGCGCCATCAAGATTGGATGAACGCCAACCTGAAAAACTATGTCTGACGATGAAAAGACAGCGCAAGCCAAGCGTGATGACGAACGGCGTCATCTGCATTTCCAAGTTCGGCTGGACCCCGTCCTAGCCAAAAATGTTCAGCACTACGCTGATCAAAATCACGACGGCGTTCGCAACGCCGCAGTTAAAACAATTCTCTCACAGTTTTTTAAAGGAGTTAATCTCGATGGCTGATTTCGTTCCCGCTCTCACTCACCAAATTAAATGGTCCGTTGGTGAAAACCGCTTCGATACAGAAGGCAAGCAACCCAAGCAGTTGTCTTTGTTTGTGACCAAGCAATCCATCCTTGAGCTTGCGTCTTACCTGCAAAAACTGGCTGGCGAGTCTGATCGCGTTAAACCTGGCAAGGTATGGGACTTTGCCAAGAAGGAGGAAATTGAGGTTGAAGGTTTCTACCTCAACGGCAAGGGCCAGACCGGTCAATACGGTGACTTTGGCTCGATCAACCTGCAACAGATCTCAGGCAACAGCTCAGTCGATTTCTGATTGATTCAATGGGCGCGGCTTACCACCGTGCCTATTCTTTTGAGATGAAACCAATCCTCAGCAACTGAGTCATGGCTGCAAATTTGCATTGGACGACGCGGCCTCAAGACCAGATTGATTTAGCCAAAGCACGGGTCAGGGACACGCTGCACGAATCCAACCCAAAGCTGACAACGCTAGAAAAAGCTCTCAGGGTTTCTGCTCTCCGCCAGAAAGCACGGCATCAAGTAAGGCGATGTGACCAACGGCCTGCTTAAGTAATCGGGCTTGGTGCCACTGAGCTTTTGCCATGGCTACGCATAGCTGCGACAAAACATCGATGTTGTCGCAATCTTCAATTTCTCTAATGCTGCGCTCTAAGACAAACTGTTCACTCAACGTTGGCTCGACCACCATCCAGTCGAAACTGTTCAAGTGCTCGTTTTTCGGAGGCATAGGGCTCCTCACTCTTAAAACGTATGTAATCACCTATAGCCGGGAAAAGCCACTCATGCACTGGTAAACAAGCTGGCCAATTAACAGGTTGAACACAGTTCATCACGACTGTCGTCCAGAACGCACTGATATAGCTCCAGTTCATCGATCAACGAATATGGCCCAGCCACTTGCTTCACCCTCGATCAAAAATCGTTGATAAAACGCAGGCCGCGACATCTTGATTAACTCGCCAGATTTTGTGGTGTCATGACCGCCATGATCCATATCTGGCTTACCCATCGGATCCATGGCAATGAAATCGTCTTTGTCGTAGCCGATGATTACGCTCCAATGGCCGCACCCTTCGCTGTTGCACACTGCTGGGTTGCCCTTGGTGAAGTCACCCTTATGCAGCCAACCAACCATCAGCGGTCTGCCAGCATCGATTTCAATTTCAATGTCTTCAACTCTTACATTTTTGCGAAACTCGGCGTTCAAGCCAAATGATTGCAATGTAGAAACTTGAGCATGGACTTCAGTGGTGTCACCATGTTTGCGACGCCTAATCCGGTAAGCGTTTTGACTTTGAACGGTTCGGTGAAACGCAGCAACCATCGCAGCCGCTGAATCAAAACACTCTCGGTAGCCGTAACCAGTAGGGCTATCCAACTGGTTGTAATACGGGACACCGTAAACCTCTTGGTGAATACCGCTTGTTTTCCACATCTGAAACCACTCGGCTTCATCCGTAAGCAATACGTCGTCAATTGACTTTTCTAGCTCTGCAATTGCAGCTAGCTGATGAGGGTCGCCTTTCTTGAAAAACTGAAAAAACGGGAGAAGTGAAAAAACCACAACTACGACCCAAAACCACATTTACTTCTCAACGCGATCTCCAGGGAACAGTAGATCCTGGACATACTTGCAGGCCACATCGTCCAACTGGTTGTCAGTTTGCTCGCTGATCTTGATCAAACAGTCAAGTAGCAGCTGCTTTACAGCCTTTGACTTGATGAAGCTAAACAGGATTGGCTTTAGAAGTAAAACCATGACAGCACTGTGTGTGCCGAAAGTCTAGTTCCTGTCTTGTATGCCTTCAAGCCTGGCAACGCTGCGCTCAACATCGCTAAGCCTCCCAAACAACTCAGCATGAAGGGTGCTTTGTTCTCGGCGTAAAAGATCGAGCTGAGAGCTTAAATTGTCTACAGCACTTGTGAGGCGCACCAACGAATCACGACCTTGCAGGCTTTCGCGGTTTGCACTCTTAACAGCAAGGGCACCCGCCCCTACAGTTGCCCCAGCTATAGCCGCCCAAACCTCTACCACACTTTTCGACCTAATTACCGCACATCATGGCAGAAGAACAGGCAAAGCAAGAGCAAGAAAACGACAACTCACGTTTAGGAGATGTCATCAAGGTCGTGTTGCTTAGTTGGGCAATGGCAATCCTGACGGCAAACTACCTTGGCGTCTTCAAGCAATCCCTTGATCCCACCTATCCAGCTTCCATCCTTTCTGGTACGGCTGCATCTTTTGGGCTAGCTGTTGGTGGCAACAAAAAAGCAAAAAAAGAAGAGCCTACAATTAAGGAACAGACCTCTACGTCCAAACCCAAATGAGACGTTCTCTCTTTGTATCGTGCCTAACATTTTTTGCGATAAGTCCTGCTTCGGCAGACATTACGCACGCTATTAAATCTTCAATCTCTCTGACTGTTGATGGTGCGGGATCAATCTCAACGCGTTTGCCGTCTTCAATGGCGGTATCTGGCTCTAACGTCACTCTGGGTACTCCTCCTACTTTGGGGACACTCACTTCCGGCACTGCTCTTGGGTACACTCCTGGCGCTTACAGTATTACTACTGCTGGTGACAGCTTTTCGTATTCAGAGTCATACATAGAAGGCGATGACGTTCCAACCGTCCTTTCAACAACTGTTACTGCTGGTGTAGTGCCTGCTATGCCAATCTTTTCTAGCAACACCACAACCTCTGGCGGTGTAGCTGGCACTTTGGCTGGAACGATTGCAACAGATGGCGCATTAGCGATTACTGCTGGCGGCGCAGGGACAACTGCAATTGGTCAAGTCATTCAAGAGCTAACTATTAGATGAAAATCTTGCTGTTGTTGCTTTTGGCTGCTCCAGCTGCAGCAATTCCTGTAGTGCCAAATTTTCAGCAAGGTGTGCTGTCTTCCACGACACGCACCAAAACAAAAGTTACTGAGGTTATCAACTCATACGAATACAGAACAGGATATGAGTACAGCGCAAGCGGAACCAATATTGCTCCAGTTGGTGGCAGCATTGCCCCAGCTAGTCTGACCACAACAACAAACACTCTCAATGGTGTTTCTAGTCGTTGGACTGGTCTTGACCCTGCTAGCAAACCTACTTGGAACATCGTCAACCAAGGTGCATCATTTCAGTTCGTCGAAACGCTTCAAGGGCCAGGGCTCACAAACCACACCCTGATTAACAGAGAAACAGACATTGAATCTTTAACAGAGACGACTAGCACCTTTAGCCAATGAAGCGAGTTATTGCAACGCTTTTGCTGTTAACCGCTCCAGCACAAGCTCAAGTTAGTAGTACAGCAGCCCCCGTTGCAAATAGCAGTGGGTCAGTTACCAACCAAGCCGTGATGGTGACCCCTAGCAAAAATTTTGGCTCTGTAATTAACGGCGTTAGTTGTCAAGGTGCAACCCTGACGATTAACCCTTTCCTAAGTTCAACAACTGGCTGGTCTGATCCGTACGAACGCTATTACAACGAGCCTGTCTATGACACGCTTGACATTACTGGTGCGTTTGATCCAGAAGGCAATCCCGTGCCAGACGGGCGTCCCGATTTTCCAGGTCGGATTCTCTTTAAAAAACCAGTAAGAACTGGACAAAAGACTAATTTCTCAGTCAATGGTGGCATCACTGCACAGATCTCAATCCCACTAGATCGAAGTCATATCCGTACCTGTCGCAAAGCAGCAATAAAGCAAGTCGAGTTGATGGCGGCGACTTTGGCCGACAAGCGGTTGAATTACGAAATAGCTAGGTTGCGAAACTGCGCTGACCTAATGAAAGAAGGCGTGATGTTTCACCCAAAATCGCCTTACAGCAAGATCTGTGCGGATGTTGTCCTGACTAACCCGCCTGGCGTCTTGCCGCCCCACATACATTCAATCCCTACTTCTTTAAAGACCTCTGAAACTTCCGGCGTTGCCAAGCCGACTCAACAACAACTTTCTTCCCCAGCTTCTCCTTAATTTTCTTAATCGTTTTTTTGACGATAGGCTTGATCGCTTTTAACAGAATGTCGCCTAATGGTTTAGCAAGGATGGCACTTGTAACGCCTATCGCGGCAACTCCCGCAGTCGTAAAAGCAGCAGGCGCAGAAGGAGCCCAAAGGCCGACAATCGTTGGTATGTCCAGCGGGTCGAGCTGTGCTCTGCATTCTCCATCGATCCGTTCATAGCCAATAATCACCGCAGTCTGCTGTTTATTTTTAGCGCCAATAGGTATTGCATCGGGTGGCGGGCATGGCAGTTCTGTGTCTACATTTGGAATGCCGGTTGGGTTGGACGCCATCGGTGAAGGGGACTTAGCCGGTTGTTTCGAGTCAGCCGGTTTTTCTTTTGGTGCCTCAATAGCTGGCGGTTTAGCTGGCCCATAAGTCAACGTGCCAGGCGTAAAATCCAGAGCGTTATAACTTGGCATCGTTCCATCACAAACAACAAAGTTCCCCTTTGGGTCATTGGTGTAAGCGTCTGCGTTGCCGGGCTGTGAATTTCTTGTCTCAACGCAGCCAGGTATATCCGCAACCGGAAAACCCAGCATTAACGTAACTGGCGGCTCCTGCGGAATGCTTTGCGGTGGGATGCCTCTCCAAGTTGGTATTTCTGGAACGTAAACACGCCCCACACCAATCTCAGGTATTTCAGGCACCGAATCAGAACGGTAATTTAGGCGTTTCGATTGCTGGCCCTGTTGCTGATGGCAACTCAGGCATCACATCATCGATCTTGGCTGGCACCATCTGAGTTACGACTTTGGTCAGCTCAAGTTTTAGCTCACTCATGTAATACTTCGTCAGCGATGGAATCCTGGTGTAAAGCACCAACGACCCCACAACTATTGTTCCAGACATTGCAAAACCTAGAACGCCAAGCAGGTTAAAAACCTTTTGCATGATCAGGCTCCAAAGAAAAACCTCCCTTGCTGTGTGAGACCAAGGGAGGTGCAATTGCTCTTCCGGCTAAATGCTAGCTCAGAATGCGTACTTGAGGCCAAGCTTGGAACCCCAGCTAAATTCGTCGCCAGTTACGCCGCTGAGTTCTCCATAAACGGAAACGCTTTCAGCAACCTGAACTGCACCACCGAATTTACCAGCAAACTCAACTTCGTTCTCTGAACCGTTTGGCATCAGGATGGCAGGGCCACCTTGCACGAACCAGGAATAAGCGCCTTGGCCGCCTTCGTAGCCAACGTCAAGATTCAGCGCACCACCTAAGTAATCGTCGCCAACAGTTGCGCCGTTAAATTCTGGGTTCAGGTAAGGGCCAGCGAGGGCAGACGCTGGTGCCAATGCAACTGCCGTAGCGGCTGCACCAAGAACAAGAGACTTGATCATTTTTAGAAAGGGTTGAGTTTCCTTGAACCAGATTAACTGGCCTAGTCAATGGACGGTTTTGAATGTGTTTTTCAATTGTCATCCGTTCCAGGGAACGTTGAGAAATGACGCTTATGCAGTCCGGTGTAAAGACCACGCTTTGGATGATCTGCTCTGTCGCGGCCTTCAAGCTTGTAAAGCATGTCGAGCCAGACAATACGATTATTCATCGCAACTAAATCCTCTGCCCCTGGCTTGCAGGGAATCATTGGGTCAGGTCTTTGCATCAGGAAGGCTTAGTCGGCCAAGTCATCGTATGTGGAAAGCCATCCGCTGACGGCAAATCGCGTAACGCTTGCCTGTACGTTTTCATCGCGGCTGGAATGTTCGTTCCCGTTTCTTTTGCCATAACAACAACCCAGTCGGTCTCAGCAATAAGCCTGTCACGCTCAGCACGAACTTCAGCTTGTTTAAGTGTTGTGCGCTGTGCAATTTCGTCAGAACTAGCCGCAGTTACTGACCAAGTTTGCAACCATTGGTTATTACTCAGTATTGGGTTGGTCTGATTAAGGTCTTGTGTTGCAGCATTGAAGGTTGGCGGATCTTGTGCAACAACAGGAAACACGTTCCATTGGGCCAAAAGCTCATCTGAAGGATTACGTGGAAAACTTGTGCTTGGGTTGTCGCGTCTCAGATTGCCGATTGAGTAGGGAAAAGTCTCGACGGTCTGATTGGGAGCAAAAACGTACATGGTTTTTTTAAAAAGTTTAGAGGGCTACCTTGCGGAAAGCACGAACACGCATGGCTGAGAACGACTGACTTTGCTTGAAGTAGTTGCCTTGGCGGCCATCATCAAAGACGAAATACGTTGCATGGGTAGAAGCCGTTTCGACAGACGACCAGTGGAAGTCGTCAACAAACGCCTCAGAACTGCCTGACTGAAATAAACTAACAGAGGTTTGCGCTGGATTGCCAGAAGTATAATTAGCAGTGCGCTTTGGCACAGAGTAATCATTAATTCCCCAAGAGGTGCTATTGCTATTTGTCGTTGGTTTTAAATTATAGTAAGCAATATCTAATTCATAGTTTGCAGGAAGATACCAATCGCTATAACCGCCAATGGTAAGCCCTGTGCAGAAATCAGCAGCAGGCGAACCAGTCATCAAAGCTGTATTAGCAGCCCCGTCGTAAGGACTTGTCGCGTTTGTTGTGCTATCTGAAGTTGACCATTTTTTCATGGTCGTCTGCGTGTAACCAGTTCCAGTAGCTCCTGTAGCGGCAGGTGCCACAACTAATGCATGAGTTGCTACACCGTTAGCGGTATGACTGATCGATCCTGCGTAGTATCCACCTTCATACGCAGCACCAATTTCAGGCAAAGAAATCCCAGCTCCCGCAGAGCCCATGAACATTGCGCGTGCAATAGGATCCATAATTAATCTCCTCAGGCGGTGTAATCAACAAGTGCGGAACCACGATATTTCGTGCCGCCATCCGTGGTTACAAACATGAACAGATGAGTGCGTGCATCTGTAAGGGATGGTGCTGTTTGACCAGCATCCGCGTTCCAATAAACGGAAGCTGGCCAGGTAATAGCTGTGGAAGAACCAGTTAAAACAAGTTCTAAAGTGAAAGAACCAACAGTTCCAGAAGCAGGCGGATTGCTAAAAGTTACTGTTGAAGATGTACTGATCGATTTTGTGAAGTAGTTGCCAGCCGAAAGGTCAATGTCCAGTGCCCCTACTGCTTCTGCTATTTGCTCGTAAGGCCCATCAACAGACAACCCGGCGTTATGCACCGATTGAGCGGTGAAGGTTTGAGCTGCAGAGAAGGTCTGCGCTGCTGACTTGTCCGCAACGTTGTCAACCGTGACCGTCTTTGTGCTGGTCGTTATCGAATCGACCTTTACTGTTCCGAACGCCATCGCTAGGCCAGCCGTAGGGCAATTACACCAACCTTAACTGACCAGCCCCATCTGAGCACGTCCATTGATAGCTTTATTCAGGTGCTTCAACCTTGACCCACGAAGTTGTTGACTCGTCCCACGTGTAGGCATTGCCATCATCTGGGTAAGGCGTAGGCGCTTCCCAACGGCAAGTCGTTTCGTTCAACACCCAGCTTGCATAAGGCTGTAGTGCGATAAACGCATTACGCGCTAAATCGTATGTGTAGCCAATCCCTGCAAAGTTTTTGCGTATGTTGCCATTGTAAGAAGTTTGCATCCATGTACCATCCGCCCCAAACAATGTTTGGCACGCGATGACGCCCAAAGCTTCTTGCTCATTGCCCTCAGTATTTATCAAACTGGCGTCATCAATTACGACAACCTGCTGAACAATATTATTTTTAATTAGTGCAAAATGTGCCATTAGAAGACAATAGTTCCAGAGCTAGTAAAATCATAATATCTGTATCCATTCGCAACTGTAACTGTAGGGCTTCCAGTTGTTGCCGAGGCAGCAAGAAATGAGTCGGAATAACGCAAAATAACTCGACCAGACGCTCCGTTACCGCCCTTGCCACCGCCGCCACTGCCTGTGTTACCAGCACCATTTGCGCCGCTTGTCGAAGAATCTCCGCCCGCACCACCGCCACCACTGCCACCAGCTCCTCGACCATCGGGTGAAAAGTAGCCTGCACCACCGCCACCGCCACCCAGAGTTAAGCCTGAAGGGTGGATAGATGTAGCGCCAGGGCCACCGCTCGCTCCCCTAAAACTAGCAGCGTCAGCAACACCATTACCACCAGCTCCGGCGCCGCCACCTCCTGCGAATGAAGCGCTACTTGCACTACCAGAAAAAGCAGCATTATCGCCACCAGGCCCATTCCCACTACTGCTACCAGCGCCACCACCGGCACTACTCGCGCTAACACCTGTTCCTGAAAAAGAGCTTGTCGCGCCAGCTGTATTACCATTGCCTCCCGCCCCAACCGTCACGGTATAAGTTACACCCGCTGTTGGCGAATAACTCCCTTGCACCAGAGCAGCGGCTGCACCTCCTCCTGTGTAGTCTCCACCGCCACCGCCACCGCCACCGCCTATGACGTTGTAACTGACAGGATCAGGCGCATTAAAACTAGGCCATTCACCAGTAACAGTGTTACGTAGAAAAACCTCATTGCCCGACCACATCCCAGAAGCAGAAGTAGCCGTTGTAATATTTTGTTTTCCAATAATTCCACCTTCGTTCATTATGTAATCTCCAATGAACTGACCGTTACTTCAAGGTCGTTTGCGGTCCCAGCAGTCGCCCGCAACTTTTGCGATTGCTTCATAACTACTTTGTTCGCAATAATTTCGATAGACGCATCAGGAGGAACAGCAATTGTGCTAGCCAAAGTGCTTAAAACAGTATTACTGCCGTCCGTCAAGGCAATTGTGATTTCAGCAGCGTTACTGCCATCAACGTTGGCAACCAAGCAACTCAGCACAATCGCTCGATCCGTTGCCGCACCAGTTGGCGCTTGATATAAATCTGTCGCATTTGTCGTCGTTAGTTTGACGGATGCGTTGTTAAAAGTTTCAGCCATGGGATCAACCTAACGCAATGGCAAGTCCAAGGCTCACCCCAGCAGATGGAGTTGTAAACGATAAACCGCCTGACCCATTGGTTGTCAAGACTTGGCCATTCGTTCCGTTTCCATTTGGCAGCGTTAACGTGTTATCCGCTGCTGAAGCAGGTGCCGCAAGCTCTACATAGCCTGTGGTTTGCCCTTTCAGTCGCAGTGCCATTAGACAACCACCCAAAAACTATTTGCAGGCACTGTAATGGTTGCTGCTGCATTAATACTAAGCGGACCAGCAGAAATCACATTCTTGCCAGTAGCAATCGTATAAGTTGTCGTGATTGTGTTGTCGTGCTCTAAAGCCCATTCGTCTGAGCCACCGCCAGTAGCCCCAGCTGCAGCAGCAGACCAAGTGATTGCACCTGACGGCCCACCACTGGTTAAGACCTGACCGCTTGTGCCGTAATTTGCTCCAGCAATACCAATCTGGCCAGCAGGGCCAACACGGAACCTTTCAGCGTTTTCGGTCGTAACTTTAAAATGACCATCCGATCCTGTGTCAACAACCTCAGCTTCGGTATCGCCTTCAACAATCTTGTCGGTATCTGCAGCAGTTCCGTTCGATGCTGCCGTTACTCGGCCCTGTGCATCAACAGTGATGCTGCTCAATGTGTAGCTGCCAGCCGTTACAGCGGTGTCGGCAAGTTTTGCAGCCGTTACCGCATCATCTGCGATGTAAGCCGTTGCAATTGGCGTGCCATTCCAAACACCAGTCGCAATCGTTCCAACACTGGTCAGGCTAGAACCGACAACAGCAGTGCCCAAGCTCGTTGCATCAAGAACTTTCGTCCCAGCAATGCGAAATTCTTTTGCGCTTGCGATGTTCAGATGTTCGCTAAATGTCCACGCATCAGTCGCGTCAACCCAATTAATGGTTTTGTCTGTGGCACCTTTCAGGGTTATGCCGCCACCATCAGCCGTTGCATCTGTAGGGGTCGAAACCTTCCCAATTTCAATGTTCTTATCTTCAACAACCAATGTGGTTGTATCAATCGTCGTTGTTGTGCCGTTAACCGTCAGATTTCCTTGAATCGTGACGTTGTTGTCGAACGTGGCCGCACCTGTTACGTCAAGCGTGCCAGGAACATCAATGTTGCTTGCAAATTCAACACCTGTTCCACCTACGTCAGTTTGCAGCAGTTGACGTGCTGTCCCGTTTGCAAGCTTGCTAACAGCAATCTCAGCATTTGATGCAATATCAGCATTAACAAATGGGTAAGCACTGACCTGACTCCAAGGCGTATAGCCCAGTGCCGTCCAGGCTGCAACGCCTGTACCTATTTTCCACTTACCTGTATCTGTTTCATATCCCAGCTCACCATTAAGAAGCGTTGGGTTTTGAGATGTCCAATCTGCAGCCGTGTCACGGCGCTGCTGCATCAGTGAATTAATAGTGATGCTCATGAGTCACCCCCGTTGAAGATGTAGGTTCTAGCCGGAGTGGCTGAAGCTGTAAGCGCGTCAACAATGTAAACGGCTGCTGAACCGTCTGCACCTCCGCCATCAAGGTTGAAATCACCTTGCTCTACAGAATGGCTTATCAGTTCAACTTCAACGGTGAACCGGTCATAAGAAACATCGGTGATACTTGGCGGGCTTGCATATCTCCAGGCCGTGTTGCCAAGCGCCGGAACTGGTTCTGGCCCGCTGTAATCGCCCCATAACGCACTTGTCCCAAAGAAAAAGTCATAAGTTCCTTTAGCAGCCAAATAATGCGCCGTAATAAGGTTCATATTTGTTTCTGTTAAATGCGAAAACGTAAGCTGCAAATTTTGATTTACAAGCCTGCTTCCTCTTCTAAAATTTGTTGCCGCACCACTTAACGCCATCTGCCGAGCAACAGGAACATCCCCAACGGAGTAAACCCGGACGTTTGGCGACAGCGAAGGGAAGAAATCCATCTTTAAGCTAAAACGCTCAGCAGAGCTACTTCTATATTAAACCGACCTGTCACCCCACCTTGCTCAACAGAAAACGCGCCTGCATATTGCCACTGATAATTTGATGCACTTACAGGCACGGCCGAATATCCAGACCAAACCACACTAGGCAAATCAAAAGCGATCAAAGAACCTTGCTGCCCAACATAATGATCAGTAATTAAATTAGCTTGGGTTTCGGTTAACCCGACGTAGCTAAGAGTTAGCAAATGTTGCGCCCCTTTTGTTTCGTTAAACAAGAAACGAACGTTAATGCCACTAGGCCCACCATAAGTTGCTTGCGGGAAATTGCCAAGCGTTAACTGCCTTGCGTTTGGAATCAATGCAGGGAAATCAGCCATCAGACAACCTCAAAAGTAGTGTTGACAACATCGTTGCTAATTAATGAAACCCCACTGCTGTTAACAGGAAAGTGCATGGCCAAAATGCTTGTTGTGCCGTCTGAAGCGTGTTCAATGCTTGTGACTTGATAAGTCTCGATTTCTGTTCGATCGTCTCCCGTAGTGTTAATTCTTTGCCGTTGCACTTTGATGATCTGAGTTGGGATCAAAGATGTGGTTAGCAATGGCACGTCAAAACTGATTGTATGAGTTGAATGCTTTCGCCGTGACAATTCGTATTTGGCGTAGATTTCTGCGTGCTCTTGATTTGTGCAAAAATCTGTCATATCAAACTGCTCTGTCGGCGCATCATTAGCAGTCGCTGAGAATCGCACAGTTTTTGTACGTTGCCCGCCGATTTCTTGAGCAGAAGATTCTCTGAAAATTACTGAAACGTTAAAGTTTCGCCTTTGTGCCTGGTCAAAATAAACTTTTGAAAATGACCCTGGCAAAATATCAGCTTCGGTAAAAGTCTTTACAGGCGTCAACGCAGAAACGTCTATGTTGTTACTTGACAACGGCAACAGCGGCTGCAAGCTGTAGCGTCCATTTTCAGAGATAAACGAAAGCAGGAAAAACGGTGCCATGCTCGTCACATACTCCACGACGTTTACAGACTGATCAATTACGCCGTTGAAAAAAGTTTTTATGTTTTGTGAAAAAGTAGCCAGTGCCTGCAAATTAGACGTATCAATAGGCTGTGAGATTGACGCGTTGTTTGGGTTTGCTCTTTTGATTAAAGCAAACAAATGCATTGCTAAGTCAACAAACTGATTGCTTGGCCCAGCCGTTGACAGCCCTTGGCTATACAAAACAACATCAGCTCCGTTGTCGTAAAAAATAGAAATTTGACGAGTAGTTTTCCTCGGGTTTCCTTGCTGCACGGCGTCATATATGTCACCATCAATTTCTAAAAAAGTGATGTCAGAGAAAACAGTAAAGTCATAAGACGAAGGGAATGCTGCAGGATTAGAGACGGGGCTATAACCTTCTTCTAGTTCTAACCCGTATAACTGACCTGTGCTAGCAGGGTTGCTTGGGTTGCTTTGTTTGTTTACAGTTGCCTCTGGATATACAATCAAGCACGGATTGCTTGTCCCAAAAAGAATTGTGAAAAAATTTGAACTAAAAGGCGCTCCAAAAGTCCCAATTGGGATAGAAAATGGGTTTACAAAACCGACAGCATAGCCGCCAGAAATAGCGCCGCCTTGAAAAAATGTGGCGTTAAAATTAAATGTAAAATTAGCAGCGCCGCTAGTCCCTGCCCAGTAATCAGCAGTCCTGTCAATGCCTGTTTCAATTTCAAAAGCTTTTATAGCTGTGCCTGGTACTGACCAAGTTGAGTTGGTGGTATCACCTTCTCCACGCGTAATTAAACGATTATTATAAAAATAAGTCTCAATATTTGGGTTCCATCTTTCAATAAATCCTTTAGGTGATTGAAACTTTGAAACGTAATAAGCAGTATCAATATCACAAAATATCTTATTACTTGTGATAGGGCACACGTTCTTCGCTGCTGCCATTTGAGATTCGCTTTTATAGTATTGGGTAACAGTTGGGGGCGTAACGTTCGGCAAAAACTTGAGTGCAACACTACCTACATACACTTGCTGACTGCTTACGGTCGTCGCAACATTTCCTTGGCTTATTGCGTAAAGAAAGACTCCACTAAAATTATACGAAGCTTGTTTTAGCAGATCTGGCTGGATCCAGGTACCGCCGTATTTAGTGCCGCTGATTGTGACGCGTTTGCAAAACAATAACGGGACAGTATCGCCAGCCTGTGCGATCTGTTGCTGCGGGCCAACACTGCTAGCGTTAATCGAAGCGGCATTTTTTCTTTGCGCTGGCGAAGCATCCCGTTCAGCCGACGCACTAGCTGGGACTTGTTTTTTTTGTTCTCTTGCTTTGCGATTTTTCTTTTTCTTGGCCTGCTGCCTCAAATGCTTAGAAAGCCGTCTTTTCTGCTCTTGTTGCATTTTTTTAACAGCCTTATTTGAAAATGCCGGGCTCATCGTGTTCGCTCCTTATAGAAAATAAGACTTAAGTTTGTCGATACGTTAATTATTTCTGCACCATGCGTTTTGACTCCTTCAATTGTTTCGCCATCTGCGTTTCGATAAATTAAATCTTTGCCATCGTAAAAAATACGTGCATTTTCTACCATCGAACCATCAGCGCATTCAACCGTACACAAGTGAGCAAGGATCGTTTCTTCAGTCATTTGTTAGTAGGAATCGCGTGGTAAGAACGCATTAGCATCCCAGGGGCAACTTTCTTGGTCGGAACCTGTGCTTTTAGTGTATCAATGGCCGGGTTGACAGTCCAGCTAATTGCTTCATCAGAAACCTCAGCAGCGGCAATGCTGCCGATATAACGGCTGATTAGCTGCGCGCTGCCTGAATCAAAAGCGTCTTCACCTGCATCTTGAATATACAGAGAAGCAACAATTAAGTTGTCTGCGCCAATTGCCGTATCTGTGATGTCAATCAATTCAGCCGTTGCCGCCATCTCTACAGTTAAATCATTCAACTCAGATGCAAGCGTCGAACCAAAACCTTCGATGTCAAAAGCTAAATACTTGTACTCTCCAGTCGCATCTGAATCTGCAGAAAGCAACTGAGCCTCAGGGTAAAAATTTTGCCATTGCTTTGTAGGCGTTCGGTTTCCTGAACCGTCTAAGACTGACGTGCGATCAGCGAAGTATTCAAGAAAGCACAGGATGTCATAAGTAGTTGCCATCAGTCAAAACCCACCCCTGTACGAACAGTTCCATCATTCATCAAGAATTGCAAGGTCTGCTCAACACCGGCTTGCACTGCCTGACTCATGTCTTGCATTGTTACATAGTTTTGGCCGCCCATTTGCGTTACAGGTCCAGTCTGGATGTTTACGCTTGCAGAGGATGGGGCAACAACACCGCCATCGGCAAAGCCTGGGATAGCGCCAGCGCCACGCTTACCTGACAGGAAGTTGGCAGCAAACCCAGCCGCCTTGCTTTGCGGGATGATGTACTCAGGTTCGCCGCCTTCACCAATAAGGCCAAGTGTTGGACCTTTAACCATGCCGCCTTTAGCAAAGGCTTGGAAGCCACCGCCCCAGTAAGCGCCAGCCGCCGCAGCTTCCGTTGTTGTTGTTGTTGTTGTGCTTGACGCTTGTGCTTTGGCTCGGGAGCGTGCCGCCTGTGCATTATTCAATCGAACCTGCGCGTTTGCTGCCGCGTTAATTGCATTTGCCGCTGACGCGGCATTATTTGCAACCTCAATAAACATGAAAGCTGATTGCTGTGCATTCTGTGCGACTTGCCCGGTCCCTGTCGCTAAGTTCTGCGTGTTTGTATTGCTGTTGCTAAGTTCATTTTTCAATAAAATTGCCTTCGTTGTAGTTTCACCAAGCTTGCCGACAAGCTTACCTGCGTTCTGATCACTCATATTAATTTCTTCGCTGACAAGTTTCTGCTTTAAATTTTGCTCTGCCGTCATGCGTGCTGATTGAAGCTGAGCTTGAGCAGCTCGTTTTTGATGACCAGCGATCCTGCCTTGTGCAGAAATTTGGCCATCAAGCATCTTTACAGTTTGCCTTTGAACGCCTACTGCTGCCTTTGTTTTTTCCAAAATTAAAGCTGCTTTGTCTGCGCTTTTTGCTTCTGCTGCAGCCAGTTCGCCCTTAGCTTGAATCATCTTTCCTTCAAGGACTGCAGCCTGCTTGCGGAACTCAAGCCTTTGCCGCTCTGCTTCAATGCTGTTTAAGGTTTGCTGATAAACAATCGCTGCTCCTTCCATTTCGTTTTGGAAGATCTCTTGTGCAATCCTCAAGCGTTCACCGGCTGAATTGGCTTGCTCGTATGCAACTTGCAGGCCCTGGTTCTGCATCTGATTGATTGCAGATTCTGCATTGAGCCTTGCATCCGTAACCCTTAAAGAGTTTTCAAATGCTGCTTCTTGTTGCTTAATTGTGTTCTTTTCTTTTTCAAGAAATCCAATATGTGTTTTCGTAGATTCAATAAACCGCTGTTTAGCAAGGGCTGCTTGATCAACAGCAGTTTTTGTCTGGTCAATTTTTTTGTTGACTTCCTCGACCGGTTTTTTTGTTTCGTTACTAGCCCCTTTCATGGCGAAGAAAGCCGCAACTGCTCCACCAATCGCAGCGACAATCCCAACAGGGCCTGTTACTACGGCAACGATAGCCGCCAGACCACCCGCAATTACTGGGAGAAGCGGGGCGATTACAGCAAAAGCCCCAGCCACTGCAGTGAAACCAATAACAGCCGCTTGAACTGGTTCTGGAAGCTGCAAGAACTTATTAACTAGATTTGCTATGAGCTCCAGTACAGGATTGATCACAGGTGTTAATTTTTGCCCAATTGCTGTTGAAAGGTCTGCCATCGCTTTATTGAATAGCATTACGGCGTCAGGCTTAGGGAAGCCTTCGTTTTTCACATCCTTTAATGCTTTGATAATTTCTTTAGTCGTTATTGCGCCAGCACTACTAAGTGATTTTAACTGACTAATGCTAACACCCATTGATTTTGCTACTGCTTGTCCAATCTTTGGCAGCCGTTCCATCACGCTTCTAAATTCATCACCTTGTAAAGTTCCAGATCCCAAAGCTTGGCTGAGCTGCAACATTACGCCTTCTGTATCTGCGGAAGACAATGACATTTGCTTTGCTGCAACATTCACACCCTCAAAAACAGTCGCAATATCGTCTAATTCCACCCCCATAGGGCGAAGGCGTCCAAATAAATCTGAGACTGCTTTTTCTGCGTCTGTTTGACCAATTGCAAATTTCTGAGCACTTTTTGCGGCTAAAGCTTGCAGTTTGTCCGCTTCTCCAAATTGGTCTCCTAAAAACTTCAGCCTTTTGGCTGTACGATTAGCCTCAATACCAGCTTGTGCAAAACCTTTTACAGCAGCAACTGCCCCAAGCGAAGCCAAAACGCCTTGAAGGCTTGTAGCTGAGTTTTTTAACTTGTTGAAGCCAGTGCCTACTTTTTTTGTTGTCTTATTGAAAGCTTGATTTAGCTTGCCTGCCGCCCCACGAACCTTATCAAGAATCGGGCTGACATTATCCTTGGCGGTTAGGTCAACAACAACAACGCCCATGCCACAAGCTCTTAACCGTGTGGCACAAGTCTACCTCCGCTTTGCTTTGCGGCGACTTTCAGCCTGTTCTGATGCTTCTGTTTCATACAGCAAGCACCAGAGCTGCAGCTCTTCGCGTGACATCTTTTGAGATAGCTCAGACAACGTATAGCCCAGTTCACGGGCTAAACGCATCTGGATCCTCAATGGATAGTCATCTTTGAAGAGCTTGGCTAGTTTTTTGCCTCGTCCTCTGTGACGTTGCCTTCACCTGTCACAAGAGCAAGCATCAACCCTTGTAAGTCTTCATCGCGAACGTCGTTCTTAAGCTCGGCCAATTCACCAGCCTTGAACATCCGTTGACCATCTTCATCTGTTGCTTTGTTTACCAATAGCTGCAAGGCATATTGAGTGGCATCGTCTGAACCGGCTTGCTTTTGTGCGCGTTCACGCTCTGCCATGGTCAATGGCGTAGACCAAAATTCAAACTCAGTACCATCACTCAATACCACAATTCTTTTGACAGGAACAAGATTTGCAGCTTTCTTTAGGCGGTCAAGAGCACGAAGACTAGCGCCAGCGGTAGACATAAAAGCCTTGAAACAGTAAGCAGATACTACTCATAAAAAAACCCCCAGCGCAAGCCGGGGGTATTACAACCAAAACGATTATCAGGTCTTGCTGAGATCGAAGGTAGGCACAGCAGATGGACGGAATGCAACCTCAATTGATTGCGCGTCATCTGGGTTCACCGTGAAGCTCGCTGAAGTAAGCACAGCCTCCAAAGTGATTGATCGGCTCGCTGTGTCATCAACGGTGCCAGATGACACTACGCGATCAATGTAGAGCTTGAATTGGACTCCAGACTGAATACGCTGGATTACGTCTTCAACTAAGCGTGACGCAATCGCGGTGTCATCGTCTGTGGTGTAAATAGTGGCCGAGCCTTCACCATCGGCAAAGCCTGTTATGTAAGTCTTGAACGGAGCAAACTGACCAAGCGTTTGACCAATGGTAGTTACATCGATCTCGTCGCGAGTAATCTCAAACGACCATTCTCGAACGTCTCCAACCGCTTCAAATTCAGAGTATTTAATCGTGAATGGGGTTGTTCCGTCAGTCCCGTCGTTTGACAGGGCAAGCACAGAACCGCCTGCTGTTGCAGAAAACGTTGCTGCTCCAGTAGAAGCGGTGTAGGTCTTGATAAAAACAGGAGTGCTTGCAGATAGACCGCCAGGCAAAGTGCCGCCCGTACCGGTTCCAAACGAAACCTTGTCATTAACTTTGAAATTCAAAAAAGTGCCAACAACGATCGTGTCGCTGGCGTTGGTGACGTTTGCGGCTTTGAACGTGCTGTCAGTGCCAGCAGGCTTGTAATAAAGAGCGCCGGACGTACCGGATAACGTGGTTGCCATGGCGGGTTAGCGGTAGTTGGCTTCGTTTCATTGTACGAAGGCATCGAATGTTATGGCTAGTTCTGTTTGAAAAAAAGATGCAGGCGCTGCAGCTTCCACAAAA
>Ga0181408_1000125_pt1 | contig 23324 bp, 26 predicted proteins | sample 31SPOviralmetaG_FD_130137 | JGI IMG/M metagenome (GOLD analysis project Ga0181408, IMG submission 130137) | Marine viral communities from the oligotrophic San Pedro Time Series (SPOT) site, San Pedro Channel, CA, USA - 31 SPOT_SRF_2012-02-16 | ecosystem: Environmental > Aquatic > Marine > Strait...
CAAAATCAAAACATAAAAATATTCATCCTAATTTGCCACAACCTCATGCACAAGTTTTAATGATTATGCCTTGTAAATGTGGAAAATCAACCATTGGTTCAAACTGCATTCTAAATAATGATCTATATGGTTTAAATTATTTTGAAAATACTCCAATTATAATTTCAAATACAATAAATACAGATTTAACGAATCGATTTTTAAAACAATCTTGCGTGACATATGATAGATATGATGATCAAATAATTAATGATTTTGTAAGTTCACAAAAAAAATTTGGAAATGTTTCAAAAATGCCTTCTTCATGCATTTTTGTCGATGATTGCCTCGGAGATAAAACAACAGCATTAGACAATTTAAGTTCGCGTTATCGTCATAGCAACCTCCATTTATTAATGATATCAACGCAATTATTTAGAAAAGTTTCACCAGTTATTCGAGCAAATGCAACAAACATTTTAATTGGTAAATTACAGAATTCAAAAGAATTGGATAAATTGGAAGAAGAATATGGATCAATGTTCAAAAATAAATTCCGTGAATTATATAAAAAAGCAACAAAGAAAAAATATGATTTTCTTCATTTGAACCTTCAAGAAAATCCTGCTGAAGCTTGGCGAAATTTTGAAGAGAAATTATATCCATTAAATAATATTTCTGATTCTGATTCTGATTCTGATTAATTGTGCAAATGGCACAGGCTTGAACCCATAAAAAAAATTGTTATATTAATTAACAATTTTTTTTATTACATAATATTTTAACCCTTTGACCCTGTGCCATTTGCACAAATCAAATATCCAAATCATTATTGTTATTATTATCATTATTATTATTATCATAATTGAAACCCCATTCCCAATCGCATCCCTCATCATCCATAATTTCATAATCTTCATAATCATATTCATAAGATTGTAATTCATTATATTTTTTTCTTGCTTCTTTAATATCTGGTAATTTGATTAATCTTAATCGTTCACCATTAGTTCGAGGTTGTACTTCCTTATATAAATCATCAAGGCAATCTTCTTTGAATTTTTTGAAAAATTCATTTCTATCCATTTTTCTATTGAATCCGCCACAAGAATCATCATAATTTTCATATAAGAAATCCTTATAATAATATAATTCTTTACTTTTAATAATTGGTTTTTTATTTTGATCTAATTTTTTTGATCTGTTTGGATTAGTTTCATAAGTAATTTTATCAAGTCCACAAATTAATTTTCCTTCTTTATCAACTTGATTTTCATTATAAATACAAAAATTATTGTGAGATTCATCACATTCAAAACCACCATTTTTAAGAACTTGAAACCACCATTTTTGATGTGATCCCCATGACTGTTCAATTTGATCTTGTAATAAAGCAGTTTTTTCAAAATGTCTTGGATTATATTCTTCAATATCTAATGTATATAAATATTTTGCAAATGCTTTAATAATATTATCATCATCTTCTGCTTCATATAAAGGTTTAAAATATTGTTTTGTTTCTTCTGTTGCTCTTCCAGCATATTTATTATCTAATTCAAGACAATAATGCCGTCTATCTTCTGGACTCGATGCCGAAGCAAATCTATCATTATTCGTAGTAATAATAAAATTGGCATAATCATCAATTGAATAAGCATCTTTATTTTTTTTATTAATATATTGTTTTTTCTCAGTTACTAATGATTTAATTTGACCTTCTAATTTTTTATCCCCACCCCAAAATGCCTCGTCTAGATCCACTAAAATCTTTGCTTCTAATAATCCATTGAAATCACCAAATATATTGTTAGCATTAGAAATTTGACAATAATGATTATTACCAATAATTTTTTCTAATATTTTAAATATAACACCCTTGCCTGCTCCTTGTTTAGATTTCAAACAAAGAATGACACCCGATTTAATATGAGGTTTTTGAATAATTCTAGCAAAATATTTTATTACATAATCAAATATTTTTTTATCACCTTTACACCATATTTTCAAAATGTGATCAAGTAATAATTGACAATCTTCAATATTTGATTTTTCACAATCTTCAAATGAAACAGAAAAACCTTTCCACAGATTGAATATATCAGGATTATCTTTATTTTCAGGATCAAAATCAATCTTTAAAACTTCACGACGATTTTTGTGCTTTTTCCAAATAGTAAAAGGATTTTTTTCTTTTTTGGTAAATGGACAATTAAAAGTATATTTTTCAAGTGCTTCATTTGTTTGTTTATGATTATATAAAAACCATTGCTCATTTCCTTTGCTATCAACATCTAATTTAATATATTGAGAAGTCGATTTAACATATATTAAATATTTATTGAGTTCATTTACAACACCAATAATATTAGGTTTAATATCTCCAATCGGTTTTCCATCTTGATCAAGTTTAACATTATTCATATAAATTTTTTTATAAATATTATCTGGATTGTCAGCTTCAGCCCAAAAAATAAGACTTCCCAAACCTAATTTCATTTTTTCATTATTATCAATTTTTTTATTTAAATATTTCCATTCATTTTTAATAAAATTTTCATCATAATTTTTAATATCTTTTTTTGACCATTCATTAAATAATTTGAAACCATTTTCATCACCACTAGTAATATTAAAAATACAAAATCCAACCTTTATCCAGTCTTTATACTCAAATTTTGTTGTAATACGATTCAAAATATTTTTGATTTCATTAATATTATAATCATCATTTTTTTTGAAAACCTTTTTTTTAATAACTTTTTTTTCAACAATATTTTCATCATCTGATGTAACAGGAGAAACAGGAGGTGAATGAATAATTAATTCATCATCTTCTTGAACATCTTGAATAACGAATTTATATAAATCATCTTTAAAATTTAATGGTTTCATTTCAATATTTGAACCACATTTTGATTGACCTATTAATCTAAAATTTCTACCGTCTGAATAAACAGATGCATCATAACCTTCGATTTGATCCAATTCAATTTTAATATTATAATCTTCTAATTCTTTCATTTTAATTTTATAATTATTAATAACAAAATGCATACCGACAAAATAATTACCTTTTCCCTTATTTTTTTTTGAAATTTCATGATCTTTTTTATATCTTGAACAATCCGAAATTGCAATATCACCATTTGGAAAAGTATTTTTTAAAATTTTCATCCATTTTCTTTTTAAATTTAACTTATTTTTTTTAAATTCTTCTTCACTTTTAAAATATTCATCAATATCATAAAATGGTTTAATAATTAATTTATGAGTTAGCCATTCATGTGCCTTATCATCTTTATTCAAATCTAATTTATTTTTTGCAATTAATTCTAATTGTGCGTTGTAAGCATAAGATTTCGCTTGATAGTATTTTTTAATTTGAAACATTCTTAATATTATATATATATTATAGTAAGAATATTTTTTTAAGTATATTTTTTAAAAAATTAAATTTCTAAAGTATTAATTTTCTATATAATCAATTTCAATTAATTTTTGAAATCTATCTGGATATTTTTCTTTAAAAATTTCTATATTATTTCTTTTTGAATAATATGAATATTGACTTTTTGCTAATTTAATGAATCGTTCTTCAGCATTATTTTTATATTTATTTTTTTGGATATCAGCAACACGACGATTATTTCTTTTTCTTTTTTCAGGATCTGCTTGACATTTTTCATAATATTTCTTTTGTGAAATAACTGTTGAAGCACTTCTTTTCAATCCTTTTGATTGAATTGTTTCTTTTAAATTTTTTATAATCATCATTTGATCATAAGCATACAATTTATTTTGAATTTCTTGTGGATATTCTGAGTAATCATTCATTTCTATATATAATAAGAATTATTTTTTTAAATAAATTTTTTTTGTCAAATAATATTCCTTTTTTCTTTCCTTGTTTAGATGATACCAAGCATTTGCCCTTTGCCTATTTTTGATTTTGAATTCTTCATCATCTTTTTTTTCATTATATTTTTGTTTTTGATATTCTAATTTTTTTTCATAAGTAGTCATTATATTTTTTATTTCTATATTCTCCATAATATAATAAAACTTATTTTTTTTTTTGATTTAAATAATTACTTAAAATATCAACATCAACTTTTTTATTTCTAATAAATTTATAAATAATAGATGAATCTTCATTTAAATTTGCAAATGTACCATCTGGATCATGAATGCTGGTTGTAATATTAGAAATAATTGTTGGTTGTGTTACTCGAAATGAAAGACTATTTTCAGAGGCAAAATAAAAATCCCCTCCAGAATATTGCTTATCTGCCACCATAACAACGGGCATCAAGGAATTATCAGCTCCAATAAATTTGCTTTGATTTATTATATCAGATCTTATAAGATAATAAGGTCTAAGCATTTTCCTTGGTAAATTAATAGCATCTATTTTAATTGAATGTGTTATTTCTGTAATTGCTGGAAAAACTGGAATTGATCGAACAATTCCTGCATCAATATCTCTTTCAACACCATCAATAAAAACACCATTTGAACCAGTTAGAACTTGAGGGCATGAAACTTGATCAGTTGGAAAAATAGCACCATAATTATTAACATTAAAATATGAGGTTTCATCAACAATAACTTCCGAATTAGTTGTGACAATTGACAAATTATTTTTATTATCTTCATTAACTCTCATTAATCTATTATTAGTCAAAGTAGTACTCGCATTAAATTGATCATATGAAAAACCTAATATTGCCCATAATCCTTCATTAAAATCATCTTTATTATATCCAAAATCAGAAATAAAAATTCCACAATTTGAATCAAATATTGTGTATGGATCACATTGTCTTGACATTATTCCTATTTCTTGAACATCATTTGATGTTGTTCCTGCAAAAGTTGTCCACGAAGCACTCATTGATTTAATATAAGGTTTTAAATTTGGACAATATTCCCATTGATTAAAACGAGGATTTAATTTATATACTTCATCCGCGTATCTTCCATTAATTTGAGGAGCATCTGTGTATGCTATTCCTGCTAATATTGAAGGTTGTCCTATTGTTTCTGCTGTATGTAATCTCGAAAAATTAAATCTCTGTTTTATAGGATCAAAATCAAATAATGGATCATTTGCTCCAATATAACGTTGAGTAATTAATTTCGATATATTCACTGAATTGCCACCAGTTGCCAAAGGTGTTTGACTAGCATTTTGAATTGCCCATTCATTATTATTTAAATAATCACGGTCTATCCTACCACCCCACAAAACCATTGCCAATGTTGAATAAGCCGAGAAATGCCAATCCCATCCAAATTTTCGACCTTCTTCAATATTATATTGAACAAAACCTGAAGCATTAGATTTCCATCTTTCAAATGAAAATTCTGGCATACCTCCAATTAAATCAGGTCTAAATTCAATATATATTCCACCATTTGGATGTGTATATTTCATGGCAAATCCATATGATAAACGATTTGTATCTGTTCCACCTGTTTCAATATCGGCAAATTGTGGTTGATAAGCAAAATAAACAGGTATAGAAGATAAATCAGAACCATTAATTCCACTAGCAGCAGGATTTTCTTTATATGAATCATTTCCTAAAATATTTGATTGATGAATGTTAGTATCAGTATTCATATGAAGAAAGCGACAATTATCAATTGATAACCCACTTCCTGCTTGTTGCAAATAATTTACAAAAGCATTTCCTCTAAATAATTCAGGATATAATGCTTGTATTTTAAAAAGATTAGATAAATTTTGTAATGTTGCTGTATTATATGGATAATCAGTTTTTATTGTTGCTATTCCTCTTTGTGCATGAAATATATCACTTTGAATCTCTCTTCCATGGTATGTATTACATTTGCGACCTGCTTGAAATAAATCAGCTCTTTTTACTGCTATATTTTCATAACAAGAATAATATTTAAAAGAAGCATCATTCGGATTTATATTTCCGCTAGAATTGTCATATTCTCTAAAATGAGAAAATCCAAATATTTCATAAGCGGCACATCTCATAGGTTGCCATGTATTGGCTTTAAATGTTGTTGTTGCATGTTGAGAAATTCCAGTTCCATCAAACACATTATATTTTTTTGGATCACTAGTTTTTTTTAATTGATCTGTCACTTGTTTTGATATATCTGAAGGACTATTCATTCCTTTTGAAACTTTAATATCAATTAATTTTTCATACAATAAATATTCATCAATTGCTGGATCTCTATGAGTAGGCATAAAAGGTGTTACTGCTTGACCTCCATCAAACCTAACAACTTGATTTCTATAAAAGGTCGTTCCATCTCTTTTTAAAATAGTAAATCTTTTATTATCATTTCTAGGAATAAATAAACCATGTTCATATTTTGAACCAGCAGGAAATGATGAAGCTGATCGATAAAATTGAAAATCTTCTTCAATTATTGTTTGATATCTTGGATAATTGTAAACATTACCAGTAGCAAGACTATCTTGATCAGTCCAAATTTCAGAGGCAACAAATGATGTATTGAATCCGTCATAATCTTCATCATATGCAAAACGCCTAGGTAGAAAACAATATCCTCTTCCATTATTGGTTGTATAAAATTGAGTTTGAATAGTTGTTTCATTATCTTTTAATTCAATTGGTTCTGTATATTTTTCCAAATTTAATGATGCTTGAAATCCTCCCATAATTAATTGATATGCATTATACCATGACTGTTCAGGATATAAATCAATTTCATCTGTATATCTCAAAACTTTTGTTTTTGGTTTATTATCTGCACCATATATTGTATTACCTTTAAATTCAATTGTATCTGATGCAGCTCCTACTTCTGATATAAATGCAGCATGAACAGCTATTTCATCTCCTGTATTTAATCTAACTCCATCACCAATATTATTTGTGAAAAGAGCATTATTAGATGTATCCTTATTATTTCCTTGTATTGAATTTAATCTATTACAATCAACAACAATTGTATCTGTATAAGTTTCCATTATTATATATTAAAGATATTTTTTATAATATCTTTTTTATTACCCAAATATTTTTGCTTCAAATCGTTTCGCTCTTGATTAAACATATCCTTGTTAACTGTATTATTTTGATGAGCAAGACAAATCATAATTAATCTTATATCTGTAACAAAAACATTTTTATCATTAGAACCAATAATTTTTGCACCTTCTCCTCTTGACGATTTAGAAAAACCGCTATTGTTTTTCCAATATCTTTTTGTCATCATCATTGTTGCCTCATGTATTTGGAATTTTTTTTCGCATCTAATATAAGTCATTTTAAAATCTTCAAATGGAAAGCAAAAAATCATTTGATTTGAACCAACACATGATGCTCCTTCAGTCTTCATTATTGTATATGAATAATCAATATAACATGGATGATAAATATCATCATCATCCATAAAACAAATTATTTTTGATTTAGCATTTTTAATCAAATTATTTCTTTTTTCTCCAATGGTTCGTTTAAATTGTTTTCTAATATAATTTACTTTCATAGGGAAAACAGTCTTTTTAAATTCATCAAGATTTTTAATGAATGGTTCTTTTCCATCATCATCAATAACTATTTCCAATAATTCATGAGGATATTCTAAATTAATTAAATTATCTATATATAATGGTAAAAATTTTGAACGGTTATAAGTTGGAGTTAAAATAGAAATTGGTACTTTTTCAATATTCATATATAATTAATATATAAAAAAAATTTAATAGAACCAACCTTTTTTTGGACTATCATTTTGAATAATTACTTTTTCATCTGTATCAATATTATCAATAGTCTTTTCCATTCCTTCAAGACCTTTTAAGACCGTATCAATTTTTTTTTCAATTTCTTTTTGTTTCAAATTAATTAAAAAACAAATTTCCATTAAATTCTCAATTGGTTTTTTTTTAACTTGATCCATATATAATATTAATGATTTTATTTTTTCATAATCCTTAATTATATTTAATATTGTATCATGTATTTCAAAAACTATTGGACTAATTTTTTTAACGAATACTTTTAAGTTCATAATATATAATTAAATTATATAATAATTATGGATAATCCTTATGATTCAAACAATTGCTGTTCGTCATGTGGCTATATTTTTTGCGAAATTAAAAACAAATGCATTAGACCATGGCTTGAAGAATGTTCAAATAATAGACGACTTCAAATGGCAAGTTATACAATCGAAGAGCTTGGAATGTTCATCACGATTTGCGGTGCTGTTATAACAGGATGCATTGCAGTTATAATTCGTAGCCGTTGCAAAACCATCGACACTCCCTGCATTAAATGTAAACGTGAAGTTTTACATGAAAAAGATGAAATAATTAAAGAAAATACACCAACACCAAGAGAAAACAATGAATTAGAGCTTAATCAGCCTTAATTAATCTTAAATTATTATAAAAAACACTTAAAAGAATAATAAAATTCGAATTTTATTATAACTTTAAGCCTTAATCGTCATAAAATAAGATTAAAAGGGCTTTATTCATGCTTTTTTTCTTATTTATTATATATGAGTATTCACAAAACGTGGTCAAAAGCAGATTTGAGATATATTATTTCTGATTTAAAAATAAATATACATGATCAAGCAGTTTTAAACAAAGATGATTTAAAATTAAAAATTATTAATTATATAGATAATGATGAACCAATTGATTTTGAAAATTCTGAAATCTTCAAAGATAAAGATAAACAATTTTTAATTCAATATTTATTTAATAAGAATGAAAATAAAAAATTGACAGTTAAAGAAAAGAATGACATCTTAAAATTAGCAAAATATATAATTCATTATTGCAAAAATGGTTTTAATATAGAAAATTCAAATTTTAATTCAATTGATGAAATTAAATTATATATGGAAGAATTGAAAGAGCATGGCGATATTCCAAGCGTTCGAAAGGCTTGTCATCTTTTGAAACATGATAATAAAATAAAGGAAATATATATTCCCGTTATATCACATAAGGTTCAAAAAGAATTGAGATTAAAAAAAGAAGAGAAATCAAAATTAAAAGTAAAAAATATTATTACTATTGAATATGGTTCATTCTGGCTTTTCAAGTGAATCATCTTTTTTTTTAATATAAACATTTTGTGCTGTTGATGTGCTGTGTCCCATTATTTTGGCATCTTCTTTCATATCATCAAGAACATCAGAATATTTTGAACTTAAATATATTTTTCTTAACATTGTAGTAGAAATGTTCTTATTCATATATTTTTTTGAAGTTCTTAATAATAATTGTGAAAGTTCATTTCTTGTCAATGGTTTTCCAGTTGATGTTTTAAAAAGAACACCCATACCATTAATTTTAATATATGTTCTAATTAATTTTTCCAAATCTTTTGGTACATCAATTATATTTTCTTCATAATTTTTTGAGGTCTTATATTTATTTAAAATCAATTTCATTCCAGATTTTTCAACTAATAAATAATTATTTTCTTTTTTTTGTTCATCTGTTAATTTATTATAAGTGCGTTTATTTATTGCTTCCATTCCTCCTCCAACATCATTGCGAAGAGGAAGTCGAACATAAATATTTAATATTGTATATATCATTAATAATTGTTTTTCTTTTGATGTCATTTCATCTTTATTTTTAATATTTTTATCTTTGATTTCTTTTCCAATAGTTTCAATCATTTGATAAACTTCTTTTATATCTACAAGATTATTTTTTTGTTTATCTGAAATGATTCCGCTTGCTTGTTCGTCTTCATATTTCTTATTTAAATCATCTCTCATGTCACCATAAAATTTTATTTCTCTTTTGAATTTATCATTTTTATCAATTGCTAATAAATATATTAGTATTGAATTTAAATAATTTCTAATACTATTATTTGATAGATTTTTTAATTTTTCAAGAACTTTTTTTTCTTCTTTTAAAAATTCTAAATTATCTGATTCAAATAGTTTCATCAACTTATTAAGATTTGAAATATAAATTTTTATGGAATTATCTTTCAAATTTGGTCGAGCTTTTGCGATTATATCCTTTAATTTTTCGTTATTCATATATAATAAAATAAGATTTAAATTTTAAGTTTTAAAACTTGATAAATATACTTTGGCATCTTCAAGATTATTAAATCTTTTGTTTGGAATATTGTAATATTTTGATTCCACTCTAAATTTTTTTCTTGATTTATCCCAAATAATATTTTGGATACCAGTTTTATTATCCTTTCTTAATGATCTATTAATATTATTTTCTAATATTGTTACCCATCTTAAATTTTGTAATCTATTATCTAATCTATTACGATTAATGTGATCAATAAATGTTTTGTTTTCAATATTAGGTTTGAAATGTTCGCATAATAATCTATGTATATATTTTCTTTTTAATTTTCCATCACAATACAAATTATATCCTTTATATCCTTGAGTTGCGATCCAAGGTTTTAAAAATTTTGGTTTATTAAATTTGTTTCCTTTCGATAATACTGCACCATTTCTAAATATTAAATAATTTTCAAAACCTTTTATTTCCATTCTTAATATAATATATTATGGAAGCTTTAAATATATTATGCGAAGTATACTGAAAATCTTCCATCAATTAATGTTGCTACTTTAATGCATTCTATATATGCTCTTAAGGTGTATGCTCCCGCAGGTAGATCTCGCATTTGAGAATTTAATTCTAATCCTTGAGAATCAACTCTTTGTCCATCTGGCATTTTATAAGCTACATGAAAGAATTTTCCTTCTAGATTAGTGTCTTGATGACGTCTTTCAAATAATTCATCACCTAATCTTCCTCCTTGTCTAGAATATTCAGATCTTAAAACGAATGGAACCATTCCTTCAGCATCTGCCAAACTGTGAAAATGTAAAGAAGTATTTTTTCTATCAATAGGATAAATAAAATTAGAATTCTTTTTAATATTAGTGGTTAATTCACCATATGCCAAAGCAGTTGATGCATTTGCTTCTGCTGTATAAGTTGATAAAAGAAATTCTTCAGGACTTGCATGAGTCATCTCAATTCCGACAAAAGCCCGTGGAACTAAACGACCAGCACCTCCAAGATTACGAATTATATTTTGACCTGCAGCAGAATTAGCCAAACTTAATTTTGTAAGTTGATAATCCATAAAAGACCAATTCATTGATTTATTTTTTGCAGCATAAGCATCCATTAAATCCTGAGGATAAGTGGTATAATCAGCAATCATTCGGCATTCGTTTCTGTCAACAGTGAATTCAACAACTTGATTTAAAGTGCCACATCCATTCATGCAAAATCTTTTATTATTATCATTAAAATCAATTTCAATTTGAACAGGCATATCACGATTTAACATATATAATGGAAAAGCAGTATTTCTAAACATTGGAAGTAATTCCTCTAATGTAATTGAGAAAGTAGGTTTATTAACTAATAATTGAAAATCATAAGCTTCAATACCACTAGTCGCACCACTAGCATTTGATTCATATTCTCTACCATTATCAATAACAAGATGTTGACAATTTTCAGTATTAACAGTTATATTAGTAGTATCATCATAAAATTGCTGATGAGATATTTGTCTTGAACTTAAATATGCTTCCCTTTCTTTTTGAACTTCATTATTAATAAATAAAGATTTATAAGCAGTATAATTTGGAAAATCTGAAATTGATTGAATTGTTTGAGATCCAATTTTTAAAGTTACATTTTTTATTAATGCTGCTACTCCTACACCTAATGGATAAAAAGAACGAGCATTTGATCCATTTCCTTGTTCTAATGAAAAAGTGAATCTTGAATAGGGATTTAAAAATCCTTGATTATTTAATTGAAATCGAACACTTGAATCCGAAAAATTAACAGGTTGTAAAATTTCTGTGGTGATATTTGCTTCTTGATTGGATGGAATAGATCCAATTTTTAAAAGATCTGGAATTGAATCTTGACTCATTTGTAATTTTGGCATTCCTTCTGGTGGTGAAACTGTATTCATTATATTATAAATATATATAATATAATTTATTTTTTATTTTTATTTTTTTTTTATTTGTAGAAAATCTTTATGATACGACTTGAATTCCTGCTCCATTAAATAATAATGTTTCTTTCGAATGAACAAAAACAAATGCAGTATTTGGGCTGTCATCTGTAAGTTCCAAATCCATTTGTAAACCCCAATTTGTAGTTGAAAAGTCTGCACCGTCTGAACCTAAATTATCATATGAAATACCCACACCCCAAACAAGACCACCTTGAAGAACAGAATTATCATTGGACGTCCAATTTCTGTTTGTATTAATAGGAGATATTTGTGTTCTTGTAATTCTATTAAATGGAGTAATAGAATTTAAAAAGTTTCTGGAAATTTGTGGATCAATAATGCTTGTAAATTGATCTGATTTGAAATTAGTATTTGTGTCATAATCTTGAGGAAATCGAACACCTCCACGAGTGAAAACAATTTGATTGACATTAGCAACACCACCAGCATTTTGAATTGGAATAATTGTTTGAAGAGAATTTTGATCAAGATTATTTAAATAAGTTGATCTTATAAAATTAACAAATACAGATTGCACTCTTGATTTTCCTAAAGAATAATTTAATATAGCATTAGTTGCATTAATTGTGCTTGTGTGAGATGAAATACTATTATATTCAAACCCGTTCACTTTAGAACTCATTTTGGATTCTGAATTCATTCCTTCAACTTCACAAGTCAATTTAATATCAGTAAGAGAATAATCTGCTCCTAATAATCCATTTGCTGATGCAGTACCAGCAGTATCAAACAAAAACATAGATGGACTACTTAATCTCAATTCTATATCTATACCACCAATTGTTTCACTGCTCATAGGAATTGGTGATCCATTATTTAACAAACCAGTTGGAAGATATATACAAAATTCATTTGAATTGGTTTTTGCCTGTTGAGTTACACCTTTAATTGATGCATCAGATGCTGGAAGAGTTAGAGCAGCTTGAGAAAGATGACCTAATAAATCATTATTACTTGCCGTTATAGGTAAATAAGAACTCATAAATCTATTATAATGACGAATATTTTCTATAACTTGACCCGTTTTATTGCTAGATAAAGTAACTTGATCGAACATGCCAAATGCTCCTGTTCTTGGGTCAATACTCAATGTGTCAGTTCCAGTTGGAACGGTTGCTCCATCTTTGGTAATCTTTAATTTTCCACTAATACGAACAGAAGACCCATATAGATGATAATCGCCTTCAGGAATAACAAATTTAATTATGCTTTGTCCTTGCTTGTAAGAAATAACATTATTTAAAGTTGAACTTAAATTGCTTGGTCTTATATCGAGAAATTGACGGGACATTTAATATATAATATTATTATAAAAAAATTATATATTATTTTTTATTTAAAAATTTATTTGAAAACAGAAATATTATCACCTCTTATATTTATTCTTCTTAACCCAAAGCAAAAATTATTCCAAAGCTTATTTTTAGTGGGAGCAGTTCCACTATATTGAACTTGAAGATTGAAATCTTTATTTCTGGTGTCATATACTTGCTGATTTAAACCTAATGCTCGAGAAATAAAGAAATTTCTATTGAATTGAGAAAATGATCGAGCACCAATTCCAGCTTGAACAAGGGCTTTTTCATTCTCAATTAAAACTTGAGCATCAATACTATTTTTATCAGAAATTTTCTTTGTGGAAATAGCTTTTGAAGGATTTAATTTTCCATCATAAAACCACTGATATGATGTTATATGGTCACTAATCCCGACTAGTCCAGAACGAGTAGAATTAGAAGTTATTAATTTATTTGCTGCACCTTCAACATTATATGTACCAGTTCCGCTAATAATAGCAGCCGAATTATAAACTGTCGCGTCAGTTGGAACAGAAATGATTGCTCTTGCTCTGCTTTCTTCTAATGGAAGTCTAATATTTGCGACAACATCAGATGCTAATTGAGAATATTTATAATTTGAAGGGGTTAATATATCCAAATTCATTTCTCCTCCTCCTTCTTTCATCCTTTTCATCATTGATGCTTCATAATTTGAACCCATATCTAATAAACCAACTACTAATTCAACATCGGATATTGAATATTCTGCCTCATATTTATTCACACCTTCAGCAGACATAGAAACAACATGAAAAGCAGATGTGATTGTAGCAGCAGAAGCCAAATCATAACCAGCATCTAAAACAATTTCAACTAATCCTTCACCACCAGAAGCATTTGCACTTGCATTAATTTCAGATATAGCAGGATAAGCAGGATTACCAGAAGCATTTGTCCAAGTAGCAGCAGCAGCAGAAGAATTAGCAAAAGATATTTCTTCACCTACAACGAATGGACAGTTTTCAGGTTTAAATTGTGAATTATCTCTTTTAATATAAAATTTTGTTACATTGTCACCATTTGCAATATTTGTTTTACCAGCAGTATTTGAACCGTTTTCAGAATCGAAAATGGGATTTAATGCTAAATTATTATAATGAAGAGCAGTATCTAATTGCTTAATTACTTTCACACTGTCCTCAAGTAGAATTTCGATTCTACAACCCATTAATATGTTTGGATATACTTTATCGCTTGAAAATATACCAGTATGTAAAGGCATTGTAATTCTAACATTCGAAAAATTATCATCATCAAAAACAGTGGCTTGATTTCCCGCAGCTGGTTTTTCAAAATAAGGATTAGTAAAAATATCATTCATATTTGATTTAACACTTCCAGTTGTTCCTCTTGTTTCTGGTTTATAAACTGTAGTTCCAACCCCAGATATTGCTCTTTTATTTCTGATTGAATCATCTGCATCATAATCATAAAGAACAGAAACCATAACATTATAATTTTGAATTTCTTCTAATAATACATTGCCAGTTTCATTACCAGAATAAATTCTTATATCTTTAATTAATGCTTGTCCACCTAGAGTGCCATCTAATTGCAAACGAGTTGGGGCTTCACCTGCTGGAAGTTTTAAATCTAAATCAAATTTTAAATATGTTTCTTTGGGATTAATAAATTTAATGGTATTAGCAGGAAGATTAATATCAATTAATTGTCCACCACTGTATTCAAGGCCATTTTGACTGCTTACGGCTCGAGATGTTTGTTTTATAGGAATTTTATTTCCGGCTTGCCAAAAACTCATGTTCTATATATGATATATTATTAAAAAAAATATAATAATATAAATTTTAAATAAAAATAAAAAAAAGTAAAAAAATTAAAAACTTCCAGTTGCTTGAGAAATTTCTGAAACAATAGGAGCACCACCAACACCACCCAAACTAGCAGTTGAAGCAGTCGCAACAGATCCCATTTTTTCAGATTGTAATTTTGCAGTTTGAACAGCCTTTGCAGAATCTGCTTGAGCCTTTTGAGTTTTTTCATCTAATGCTCCACCAATTTCAGATAATCCAGAACCTAAAATATTTGCTAAGCCTCCAATTGCTTCTAATCCTAAACTTGCTGGAGTTGGAACTACTATTCCTGCTAATTCTGCGGTTGATCCTCCAATTTGTAATATATTACCAACTTTATCTTCCCAATTCATTTTCTCGAATCCTTTTAATCCTCCTGCAATGTCCTGCTGTAATGCAATTCCACCAGAAATCACAGCACCACCTGCACCCAATAATTTTGAAGAATCACCAAGAAAAGCAGTTCCACTTTTAACAACTCCTTTTAATTCATCTGCTGCACCTCCTAATCTAGAAGCATCTTTAACAATATTTTCATTGTCTAGAACTGCATTGACATCCGCAAATTCTGGATCTGCTGGATCAGTTACAGGAACTTTGACATCTGTTGTTTGGCTAACAATATTTTCAACATTTTTTGGTACTTTTTCAGATACTTTTGATAATGCTGATTTCAAACCAATACCCTGAGCAGCTTGTCCCATGATTGTGTTTGCATCTTTGCTTGTTTGTTCTTCGCTTATTCCCTCTTTTTGTGCTATTGCTGTATTTTTTGCATCATTTATTGCTTTATCTAGATCAAGATTATTTTGTCTTATATCTTCATTTGCTTGAGATTGAAATTGAGAAAATTGATTGACTGAATTTAAAGCATCATTAATTCCATACAGATCCATTATATATATTATAATTAAATATAATTTTGATTTTATAATTTAAAATAAACATTATGAAAACCTTTAATTTTTGGACGAAAATTATTTTCTAATAATATTTTTTCAATCTTGTTATAATCACATTTATGAGGTTGATCTGCTTCAAACATTATCAGTCTTAAATCTTTTAATATATCAATATTTTCATCAATGAATTGTTCCATGAATCCCTCAGCATCAATAATCAAAACATTAAATTTATTAATATTAAATTTTTTTTTGATTTCATTTAATGTAAATGATGGAATTGTTGATTCATTATTTATTTTTGAAGTTGTCGCATAATCATCATTATCATCAAATATTAATTCAAGTTTTTTTTCTGAAACAAATCCTTTTATAATATTAAAATTACAATTATTATTTTTCATGTTATTTTCTAATGAATTCCAAACTCTTTGATCTGGTTCAACTGAAACTTGATTGGAAACTTTTTTATTAATTACACATGAAACAGTTCCATATCTAGCACCAAGTTCAAGAACAACATCATTTTTGCTAAGAAACATTTCAGCATGTTTTTGCTCTACTCTTTCAATTTTCATGTGATCTATAATATTATTATTTTCATCATAGAATTTCATATATATTATTAATAATATTTTAATTTTGAATATTGTGCAAATGGCACAGGCTTGAAGGGTAAAAATAAATTGTCTTAAAAATAATTTGAAAATTTTATAACATAATATTTTAAGGGTTCAAGCCTGTGCCATTTGCACAAATCAAATTTTTAAGGAAATTTAACATTATATTTTTTGGTTATTGAATTATCAACCTTTCGAGCATTTCCTCCTAAAATATATGAGTATACTCTTGCATATGCCCAACTTTGTGGAGACTGATTAGGACGGCTTCCACTTGAAAAATAAGCACCTTCACCCTTTTTAAATACTTCATCAATAGCTTTGAAAGGAATTCCTGTGACTTTGGCAATATTTCTTTTTGATCTTCCACCTTTCATTTTATCTAATTCTTTACCATATTTATCATTAAATTTTTTTGTCCAAGAACTTTCTTTGCTTTTAAATGCTGTTTTGGGTCTTGGTTTCCCTTCAAAAATACTCTTGATTTGTTTTTGTCTATCTGCTCCTTTTAGGTCTTTCAAGTATCTTTCAGGAACATTTCTAGTCTCGCCTTTATATGTTATTTTTATATTTACCATATAATAATAATATATATTATTAAATTATTAACCAAAAAGACAATTTTTTTGGTTCAATTATTTCAACTATTGGTTTAATTTTTTTAGAATTATGAGGAGGTCGTTCATCACATTTTTTATTTGCTATTCGTTTATTCCATCGATGACGATTTTTTTTATAATACTCTTGATTGTATGCTCTTTGTCTCAAAACCTTTTCAGATGTATTAGTTCTAAAATGATAAGCCTTTTGATATTCAAGAATTTTCATTCTATTTTTTTGATAATATTCTTTTTGATAAGTACCTTTATTTTTTTTCAATTCTTCCATTATTATATAATTAAGTAAGATTAAATTTTTTTCTATAAGTATTTATATTTTGTTTTAATGAAGTTGAATCCCCCCATAATAAGTTGTACGAAAGATAACCAGCACGAGTTGGGTCATTAGTTTTTAAATCTTTCTTATGTCTTGCTCTATATCTTTCCCTTCTTTCTTTATCTTTATGAATTGTATAATCTGACATTCCTGCTGCTCCAAAATACGTTTTTTTGGATTTGCCTTTCTCATCAGTAAATATTGCCATTAACTTTTTTTTTGGGTTGTCGCTTTTTTTTATTACCATTTTTAACATTATTATTATTGTTAGATTTTTTTTTCTGATTATTTCCTTCAAAAATAGATTGTGAAATTTTGGTGTTTTTCTTTTTCACCTTTTGCATTCCTTTTTCAATTTCTTCCATACCATTCATATATATATATTAGTAATATTTTTTTTATTATAATCCTAATTTTTTAACTTGATTATGACTTTTTGTGAATGTCATTCCTTGTCTCATTAATTTTTTCATCATCTTCATGTGTTCTTCTGTATGGTGTTGACTATGAATTTTTAATTTTGCTTTTTGTTTTTCAGTTAAAACCATTTTTTTTTTATACATATATATATTTTAATTATATTTTTTTTTTTATGCTTTTTCATCTTTTTTTCCATCATCGGCAACTGTATCATCTGCCTCAACATAAATTTTCTCATTTGCTCTAACAATAGCAGTCAAATGAGAAATTCTTTGTTGATGATCAGGATGATTACGACCTTTTTCTCTTCTTTTTAAAAGTCTTTCTTGAGAAGACAAATTTTCATATTTGATTTTTTCCTTTTTGAATTCCATATATATTTATTTATAAAATTTAATTAGAAAATTAAAATATAATTAATATTTATAAATAAAAGTTTAATGTCATTAATTCTTTGTGCAAATGATTTTCAAGCCAATGCTGGTAACCACTCGAGTCCTTATACTTTTTCAAATACCTTAAGTAATACAATGACTATTCCAAAAAATTCTGAAATCGCCGTCCAGAGCGTGAAGATTAACAGAAGTGGAAATATTTCAATTAATAGAGCAACTGTTTTTTATTTATGGTTTAATAAACCTTTAAGTCCTACATTAGCAATAAATAAAACAACGGGAAATATTAAATTTGCTCAACCATATTTTGCCCCAAGTGATAATAATTTTCTTGAAGTTACACCAGATGAATTAGCATCAAGATTACAAACGGGAATCAATAGATCAATAAAGAATGTTGAATCTGCTGAATTAAACAATGTTTCTACTATCATAGGAGCAAATGGATTTGAAGGTTTTAAATTTACTATGAGTCAAACTTCAGCATGTGGAGTTGATATATCTACAGGATTGACTTCAAATGATTTTGATTTGACATATAATGAAGATTTGACTGCGGGAACTGGTTTCACTTATGATAATGCGACAAAAAGATTGACGGCAATTAAATCAGGAGGTGGAGCGGCTAAATTATATAATACGGCTGTTTGTTATAGACCTTTATCATTAATTCAGGGAGGAATGGAAATCAGTTTGACAAACGCAAATGCAGCATCATGGTCAATTGGTCTTGTTAGATCAGATCCAGATGATGACAAATATCCATTATATTTTGAACCAACCACAGGAAATCAATATTGGAGAAATTTCGATTATTATGATGTTGTTCTTGATGCTGGTCAAAATGGAATGGGTAGTGGATCAAATAGATATATTCGTTTATATCATGCCGTTAATGATGCTAATGGATATTCAATGAAAGAATTAAAATATTATGAAATTGCTGGAAATCCATTTAATACGGCATCTATTAATTCAACTAATGGATATAATTGGTCTTCAAATGCTTCTGGTATTGATGCCATTGAATATCAGATATTAAATGAAAGAGTCAAAATAATTGCGAAAAATAATGCTTCTGCTTTGTCATGGACTCTTTATGAATATGATGCAGCAAATGATAAAGATAAACAATTGAAACCAGTCAATGATTGTTGGCGGACAATGTATGGAAAATTTCATTTAAGTTCTAACACTAGTGGAAAATATTTAGGTATTACAAATTATAAAGGACATTCAAATTTTGATTATGCTAGTACATTATATGATTACTGGGCAGATTTAATATTTGATAATGAAAGTTTTACAACAGGATTTGAAATAGACAATAGATTTTTTAATGATTTAACTGATACTGATAAATATGCACAACTTGGAGTTAGTGCTTCAAAGACATTAACAGATTATGAATTTAAATTAATTGTTGCTCCTTCCACTTTATACACTGATTCAAGTCAAGCTAATACGGCTCGAATTCTTGGATTTCCAAATCAATCTATTATTTCAAAAACTTCAACTTCTGGAACATCTGAAATTTTTGATTCAACTAATGTTCCACCCATGAAGAGCAATTCATCCTTATTTGTTAGAGTTCCTAATTTAACACACCGAACATTCAACACAGCAACAAACGGAATTTCTAAAATATTGTATCATCTTCCAAGGTTTACAAATAATGGCGAATCATCAGGAAATGCTTTATATTTTGAACCTTCTGAAAAAACTTTTATATCTTTAAATAATCCAGATGACATAACCATCAATGAATTTGATATTGACTTTGTGAATGAAAATGAAACACTTGCTGAAGATCTGGCTGGTAAATCTATTGTTATGCTATATGTAAGAGAAAAACAATAATAAAACAAATTTAGATTTATTATTTTTAATTAAGAAATAATTTAATATAAATTAAATAAAATATTTATTAAAATATATAAAATAATTTTAATATTTATTATAAATATAATGGATTTGTTGCCCAAAGTTGAAGAAAATTTAATTGAAGAAGAACCAGAAATTATTGAAGATGAAGAAAATGAAGTTGATAATATAGATGATATTTTTGTAAATAAAAAAGAAGAACCAGAACCAGAGCCAGAACCAGAAGTTAAACCAATAATTAAACCTATTAAAAAAAAGAGAGAAATGTCAGCAGAACACAAGGCAAAATTGATGGCTGGAAGATTAAAAGGATTAGAAACAAGACGGAAAAAGGCAGCAGAAAAAAAGGAAATAAAAGAATTAAAATCTAAAAAAGTACAACTTGAAAAAAAAGAATTAATTGATTACGTCAATCAAGTTAAACCAGAACCAAAAATTGTTGAAAAGATTGTTGAAAAAGTTGTTCCATCTCATAATGAAGAGGATATTGAGAAGAGAACACAAGCAGCAATTAAAAAAGCATTAGATGAACATGAAGAAAAAAGACAAATAAGAAAAAAGGAAAAAAGAGAAAATTTAAAAAAACAAATGCAAGATAAAAAAATAAATGATATGTGTGTTAATGCCTCTTTATATACTCGACGTCCTCAATATGGTGATCAAGATTTTTTTGATGTATGTTTCAAATAAATTATCTTTTTATAATATATATAGAAAAATTAATGATTAAAATTTATAAAATATTGGATTTAACAAACAATAATTGTTATATTGGTTCAACATCAAATTTATTAAGTTCAAGATTATGGCATCATAAAAACAGGAACACAACATCATCTGAATTAATAATTAAAAATAATAATTATGAAGTTTCAATATTAGAAGAATTTGAAGATTCTTCTATTAGATATGATAGGGAAAAATATTATATCAACAGTGTTGAAAATTGTATCAATAAAAATAGACTGACTGGGGTCTATTCACAAAGAAAGCGAGATTATGACAAAAAATATGTATTAAATAGATATTATATAGATAAATCATGGGATGGTTTAAATTTAATAGATAAAAATATATTTTGTTAATATATATGGAAAAAATTGCTTTTTGTATTCCTAGCACAACCAACAACAGAGATTGGACGTGTATTCAAGAAACATATTTATTAAAGATCTTATTCGAATCTTTAAAAAATATTAAAACTATTCATTCAATAAAATTATTTATTGGATATGATGAAGATGATAAATTATATTCTAAAGAACAAATTAAAGAGTATAATGGTCATGAAGTTGAATTTATAAAATTTGACACTTCTTATAAGGGTAACCCTTGTGGAATTTGGAATGAATTATCAAAAATAGCTATTAATCAAAATTATGAATATATTTTTATTTGTGGAGATGATATCAAATTGAGTTCATGCCATTGGCTGGATATTTTCATCCATTCATTAAAATTAAGAAATAATATTGGGTTTTCTGCTGGTTGGTCAAATAATAATAATATACCTACTCAATTTTTAATTCACAAAAGTCATTTAGATATTTTTGGATTTGTATTTCCACCATTGATAAAGAATTATTTTTGTGATGATTGGATGTATGAAATTTATCCCGAAAAATTCAGATATTGGAATAAAGAAATATATTTATTAAATCTCGGTGGAATTCCAAGATATACCCCAGAAAATGCAAAATTATTATATAAGAAATTAGTTACTCGCCATAAAAAGGATTTGAAAAAATATTTGAATGATAACTAATTTGTGCAAATGGCACAGGGTCAAAGGCATAAAAAATGATGTTATAAAAGTTTTCAAATATTTTTAAGACAATTTATTTTTACCCTTCAAGCCTGTGCCATTTGCACGATTTCAAAAATTAAGTATTTTAAATTAAATATTATAATTATTTATATTTATTATTATTAATTGAGTTTGTGCAAATGGCACAGGCTTGAACCCTTAAAAAAAATTGTTATAAAAGTTTTCAAATTTTTTTAAGACAATTTATTTTTACCCTTCAAGCCTGTGCCATTTGCACGATTTGAATTAATATAGAAAAAAATATCTTACTATTAATATATATGGTAAAAATAGGTTTTATAACTCTAACAAATTCAGGATATTTGGAATATACTAATAATTTAATTAAATCATTAGAAAATATTAATTTTGAAGGTTTGAAAATTTATTGTATTGATGAAAAAGCATTTAATAATTTAAATTATGATAGGAAATTAAAAATAGATAATCCAGATAAAGAAGCAGTTGAAGATTTTTATTCTTTTAGAAGTTGTGGTGAATGGGCAATAATAATGTTTCAAAAATTTAGAATTATTCATAAAGAATTACAAAATAATGATTATGTACTTTTTACCGATGGAGACATAATATATCGAGATAAAAGATTTATGAAAGATCTATTAAACAGGATTGAGGATAATGATGTTTTATTTCAAAATGATAAACAAACAGATGAAGATCATTCTGAATTGTGTGCTGGTTTTCAGTTCATCAAATCTAATGAAAAAACATTAAATTTTTATAATCCAGATAATGTAAGCCTTGAAACAATTTTAAATTTAAAATGTGATCAACCGTATATTAATAAATTTAAATCTCAATTAAAATATAATTTATTACCTTTGAAAAAATATCCTAATGGGAAATATTATGAAGATAATAAAAATAATAGTTATATGATTCATTATAATTATTTAATTGGGCATGATAAAAAAAGTATGATGAAAAAAAATAATCATTGGTTTTTATAATTTCCAATTCGTGCAAATGGCACAGGCTTGAACCCTTAAAAATAATTGTTATAAAAGTTTTGAAAATTTTTTAAGACAATTTATTTTCACCCTTTGACCCTGTGCCATTTGCACGAATCAAATATTAAATAATATTATTATAAAAATAAAATATAATAATAATATATAATGTCAAACTTACCAATTATAAAAAAAATAATTGATCCACC
>Ga0181408_1000127_pt1 | contig 23290 bp, 43 predicted proteins | sample 31SPOviralmetaG_FD_130137 | JGI IMG/M metagenome (GOLD analysis project Ga0181408, IMG submission 130137) | Marine viral communities from the oligotrophic San Pedro Time Series (SPOT) site, San Pedro Channel, CA, USA - 31 SPOT_SRF_2012-02-16 | ecosystem: Environmental > Aquatic > Marine > Strait...
CAGTCTTGCCCTTGACTTGGATTCTATCAACTTCTCTGAATTTTCCTTCTGTACTTGCTTCACGACTGAACTGTGATAGCAGCAAGTCCACCCCTTCGTAATTGCGTGTTTGACTTTCAAGTCTGGCTGCCAAGTTGACTGCGTCTCCAATGACGGAATAGTCAAATCTAACTTCTGATCCCATGTTTCCGACGATGCACTCACCTGTATTGACACCAATGCCAACATTGATAGGAGGAAGATTGAGAGGTTTAAGTTCTTCATTAAGTTTTTTAGTCGCTTCTATAATTTCTATAGATGTTTTTATAGCCATATCAGCATGGTTTTCACAAGGGAGAGGTGCATTCCAAAAAGCCATGATACAATCACCCATATATTTGTCAACTGTTCCATTATTATTTAGGATAATCTTAGTCTGTAAATCAAGAAATTTATTTACTAATTCTACAAGGCCTTCTGGATCATCATTGTTCTTATAATGTTCTGATATGGGAGTGAATCCACATATGTCCATAAACATGAAACTCATTTCTTTTCTCTCACCACCTAACTTTAAAAGTGACGGATCATCTTGTAATTGTTTAACTAATTCAGGAGATACATATGTACCAAATTGTTTTTTTATCTCTTGCTTTTGTTTATAAGTATTATAAAATTGTACAAATGCGCCATGGCTAAATACTAATACGGTAGAAACAATAATCCAAGTTGGATCAAATAAGAGATATTTTGAATAGAAAACTGAAGAAGAAGCTAAACCAACAAACCCAACGAAAACGAGGCTGGCAACACCAGACATCCAAACGGCAGCTCGACTTAATAGAACGAGACAAAGAAGACCAAGAAGTGCTTGAGCGATTAGCTCGACAAAAGAAAAATAATTGGGACGTTTAATAACGGTACCATCTATCATTGTCTTTACTAAATTAGCCTGAATATCATGAGGGTACATTGCACCTACAGGAGTGGGTATAATATTTGTTCCCTCAAATGTAGCTCCTATTATCAAGATACTACCCTGAGGTATATTCTCTCCCCTTATATCCCCTAAGCTAACACGTTTAAATTTATTCCAGTACGTGTTATATACTGTTCCATCATTTAACGTAGAGATCTTGTCATACGCAGGGATACGCACCCATTCAATACCAATATCGTTTGTTTTTATTTGATAGGATATATCTCCTACTGCTACTCTTAGTATTTCAAGAGCAAAAGAAGGGTAAACCTTTTTATTAGCAGAAACAATAATTGGTACTTTTCTAACTACACCATCTATGTCAGGTACAGCACCTATTGATCCATAACCGTCTGTGGATTTAGCTAAAACTTCCCATGGTAATAATATTCCTGGAAAATCTAAAGTATATTCTTGAGCTGGTATTCTACCTAAAGTTGCTGTACCGACGTGTAATTCTCTCTCAGTTTGAATTTGATTGGTCGGGGCAGTAGCTAATATAGTAGGATAATATTGTAATGTTTCTGCAAGATTCCAATCACCATTAAATCTATCTTTTTCTGAAAGTATAATAGAAAGCGCAACCAGGTTATTGGGAGGAATATTATTTAACTCAAAGGCAAACTCATCTCTTGGCCATGGCCATTGACCTAATTTTTTTAGTGACTTTTCATCTATATCAACCAAAATTATTTGATCAGATAATTGCACCTCGTGATTACGTTGAAGCATATCAAAATAATTTAATCTTGTTGCTTCTAATAAAAAAGGATCAGCTACTCTTAGAGCTAAAAGAGCAAGTAAGGTAATCCCGGCATGCCAGAGTTTCATCTTACTCTTGAGTTACTGATGTTGAACATCCACCAACTGTCATGCAGTCGACGCTTAAAGTATATGTTTGATTTGTTCCACTCATTTGCTTTAAAATTAAATCAGTTCCATATAACCCGTCAAGAGTAATATTGGCATTGTGTGTAGCGCCATTCCCTTTCTGTCTAATGAATACATCATTATAGTCATTGTAAATTGTAAGGTCAATATTTTTCGCACCATTACTTTGCTGCTTTATTTGGACCTCATTATAATCTCCAGCTAAATGCAAATCAAAGCTATGACCATCTAATGCACCTGTTTGGTTTGTTTGTTGAACTGCTAATTTATTGTAATCACCATATAAAGTAATATCTATATCATGACCACCACTCTCATAATTATCTACCCACCAAGTTAAATCAGTATCTGAATCAAGTGTAGTCCATGCAGCACCCTGCGCTAGTTTCATTTGATTACCAGTACCACTTACTTCATCAAAAGTAATATTATTAGGAAGGCCGCCTGAGGTTGTATTAATCTGTACTAAATACATGTCTAAACTAGATGCTGTAATATATGAATTAGTATCAAGCATCTCTACATTATTATTAAAACCATATTGATCTACGCCAAGTTGAAAGGTGTCGCCAGTTTGTTCTAATGATATAACGTTATCGTCAGCATTAGACGCAAACGCTAATAAGCATATGATAATGAAAACTATACCAAATACTATTTTTTTAATCATTTATTACTTCCATACTAGTTCTATACCTCTACGGTCTAACTCATTTCTACATTTCTGTTTTATTTTTGGCTTCTGTCCATTATTTATATAGTCAATAAGTTCCTTTTTAGGTGTCTGTTTAATATAAAAATGTTCAATAGGTGCTGTATGAGGATTACCACCTCTTACGAATTTTTTAGCTGACGGTTTAAATTTAGTTGGCATTATATACTCCTGCTCTTCTAGCATCTTTTATTTTTGCTTTATTTCTTATCTTTTTATTCTTTTTAGATATTGGTTTAAGCATCCATAAATATTCTGTTTTTATTTTAGTCATATTATATATTCAATTGTTAAATTAATCAACTAATTACCTTGTGTAATAGTAATAAAGATATCATCACCACCATTACCTAATATAGTACCTTGATAGCCGTCTAAATTAGATGTTAAACTAAAACTAGCTCCTGAAGCAAAAGTAATACTTATAACACCGTTAACTGATCTATAAAATATTAACTTACCATCTTCTTCAAAGACATTATATTGACTATCTTGATTAAGTCCAAACTGAGCACCTTTAAGAGCCCATCCACCTACACTACCACTTAATTGTTCACTACCTAGCTCATCGGTTGTCCTCAACAGCTCTTCAACAGCATCTAATAAATCAGGTAAAAAATCACCAGCTAGGTAATCAATATCAATCCTGCCGTTTCTTGCATCATAATCAGGATCATTAGCATAATCGTCATAGTCTTTATCAAGTTCATCATAAGCTAAGTAATCTACATCTAATATACCTTGATCCTCATTCATATCAGCTCTTGCTTCTTCTTCAATTTGTTCTTTTACTTCCTGAGGAGGATTAACAATAAACATATTATCAATCATACTAGGAGTGATATTATTTAAAGTAAGCGACTGGCTAGGAGCTGTATCTAAAGTGTTGACCATCGTAGCCTGGTAGGCTTCATTTAAAGTAATTGTGCCACCAAGGTTGGTTACAGTTATTTCTCCTGAGGCATCACCATTTTCATCAGGTAATAAAATAATTAATGATCTACCTATTTCATCTACAGTTGTAGTAAAGTCAGTACCTCTTATTCCTATTGTTGCTGTAGGAGTTTGAATATCTATATTTTTTTTATTCATTATAGCAAGTTTACCTGACGCAAATCTTGCTGTTCCTTGTACGAATTTCATTGTCATTTTTGACTTGCTTGGATCAGGGTCAAAAATAACTTCGTCAATTAAAATTTTTGTATGTTCAGTAAGAGCGAGTTCTGCTTTATCCTTAAATTCAATAAGCATTCTGCCGTTAGCTGTTTCAGCAGTATCGTATAATTGTATTTCAGGGAGAAAGTCAGGGGTGAGAATTAATTGATCAGATTCTCTTAATATTTGAGCTGAACCAGTTTGCTCTATAATATCACCGATGGGGTCAGCAAAGACCCCATTGATGAGTAACAAATTAAGAGTCGTTAGCTGAATCTTTTTGATTAATTTGTATTGTAGCATTATCAGATGTAATATCTAAATTAATAGTAGCATTAGGGGTTGCACAACCTGTTATGTTGCCCGCACACGTACCACTTATCTGGTTAATATCTATATCAGCAGAATCACCATTAAGTTCTACAGTTAAGGACTGTGAACCATCATTCTGTAATGTATTAATGTTATTACTGTCTCCAGTAACATCAAAATTCCATGTGATATCATCTGCTTCCCAATCAATATCAAATACATTAGAATTACCTAATAATATTAGATCAGCATCTAATCTTTCTGCGCTAGCTAAGTAACCTTGATCTAAATCAAATGTATTAGAATCTCCAGTTACGTCAAAATTAATATTAGAAGAATCTGAACTTCCAGTTTCTCCAATATCCCAATCTATTTCATTTGAATCACCAGTAAAATCTAGTTTGTATGTCGAACTATCAGCTACTACTTTTCCAAATAAAATATTTTGATTTCCTAAAAAGTCTAAATCGAAATTTAAACTTGATCCAGTAATTATCATATCTGAACTGGAACTTGAAAAATCAGTACCACCTATCTTATTACCAAAACCAATCTGGTCTATAAATAAGCTTAAAGTGTCACCGGTTTGTTCAATTAGAATTTCATTATCATCAGAGGCTTGCGCGAAAATAAAAGAAGTCGACAATAGCAAAGCTATACTTATAAGTTTATTCATTTTCGTTTACCTTTTCGTTTTGAGGATGCAATTCATTCTTGCCATCATGTTGATGTGGGTGTCTATGCCCATCCTCGATTACCCAGAATCCTCTATCGTGACCCTGGTATATTAATTCTAGTACCCCAGCTTCAATAGCTGTACGTACCGCATAAGTCACTGACTCATTATTTCCCACACCATCTTCAAACTCGACTAGTTGAGTTCCTTGCTCGATAAAACGGAAGACGTCTCCTCCTGAGCCATAACTCAGTATAGTCTTTCTCGTTTGAACATTTAATAATATTTCACCTGTGAGAACCGACACTGCTCTCATAGAAACTGTAACAACATCTTGACGATATCGTTTACTATAACCTATTCCTAGAGTACGAGCTCCTCGTCCTCCTGATTTGATATTTGTATCGTAACCAATAATACCACCTTCTAAAATAATACCAGCGAATAACAATGGTTGAATACCTTTATCGTCTTGACCTGTTTTATTTGCCATATCAGATCTCGCTGATCTAATAATTTGTCTTTCTCTAACTAAATGGTCTATACCATTTCTTTCTACTACTCTAAACCAGGTACCGTCGCCTGCTGTTTTTAGAGCATCAATAACCATCTCAACTCCGCCCTGCGTTACTGCTGTTGAAAAATCTGCAATACCTTCCCTTGCTTTTCTTTGTCCTGTTTTATCTATAAAGCTGTAAACTGTAACTATAGGCTTATCTTTAGCTGGAGGTAATTGTAATAACTCTAAGTAAGAAGGAAGCTTTACAACTTCAGGATTTTCAATACATATATATTTTCTAGTAACTGATTTAGCGATACCAGTTACAACGTCTTTACTCCAGCCCTCTTCATACTTACCTGATTCATACGCACACTGACCCGGTCCTTCTGACCATTGAGGGACTGATGCGCAGCTTGTAAGTAGAAGTGCTGTTAATAAATATCTAACCAACATCAGGATCCTGACCAAAATTACCTGTACCAACTGGAATTTCGATTATTGTCTCTGTACCATTTGAGTCTGTAATGGTCATTTTAATATATTCAGAACCATCCTCATTTGTAATTACTTCATATGTAACTACATTTCCTTCTAGAGTAAAAGATCCAAATCTTACAGAACCATCATTACTAAACATAGATTCAACTAGTTGTTTAGACATTTGAGCATAAATTCTGCTTTCTAAATTACGTATAAATTTAGCCATAGTTGTATTATCAGCTTCTCTTTGTGCTGCCTTTCTAGCAGATTCCAGAGCTTCTTCTATAGCTTTTTTTCTTGAATGTTCTTGATTTTCTATTGTTAGGTAGTGAGCACCTTGACCGCTTCCACTGAATGATGGATTTTTAAACTCATGGACTAATTCCTGAGCGTTAACTATAGATGCTAAAAATAAACTACTTGCGAGTACCTTTTTCATTGACTTTTTCCTTTAGTTTTTCCACTTCTCTGTATTCTAATACTACATTTACTTTTTGTTGAAGTCGGATAAGATCTTGATCAAGCATTCTAGTCTGATCAATCACTCTTATTAATGCCATATGCATTTCTTCTATTTGTGGTTCAATATGTTCTCCAATGAACCACCATACATAATAAATGAAATACCCCATACCAACTGACATTATAACAGGAAAGCCATAATCATTAATAAGCGTAACTATAGTAGGATCTTCTGAAGCAACTAATACTAATTCATCCATTAGTCTCTCCTTACATCAAGCTTATCATCTTCGATAAAATTCTCAGCACGAGCTATTCTATCAATATCGGGTTTTAACTCAAGTGCACTACTAACAAGAAGATCTATTTTAATCATTTCATTGCTCATAGTACGTGCTCTATTCTCAAGCATCTTACAGAAACCAGTTAACGTTTTAATATCGTCAACAATTCCTTCTAGAATTTGTTTAATAACGGTAAAGATAAAGAAACCCATTACTAATGATCCTGCAATGGGTGCTCCGAGTTCGCCTACTAATTCTAAAAATGTTTCCATATGCCTTTATTTAGGCAAATTAGGGGTTAATAAAAAACTTTAACCCCATACTTTTCTTCGAACCTATCTGCGTCTGATATGTTATTAACCATAGGTTCACCTCTTATATTAAGAGAAGTATTTAACAGGACTGAGCATCCTGTTCTTTTTTTCCATTCCTCTAGAATTGCTCTAAAGATTGTAGGCTCGTTTTTTGAGACAGTTTGTATTCTTGATGTACCGTCTTTATGAGTAATGGCTGGCAAATTAGGATCAGTACAGTCGACTACCATTTGCATATAAGGTGAAATATAACCTGGCTTAAAATGCAAGTTAACATCTTCTTCTAATACAGCAGGAGCAAACGGTCTAAATTTCTGCCTTCTTTTAATAGTATTAACTTGATCTTGAGCTTTAGCTCCTCTGGGATCAGCTAGTAAAGATCTATTACCAAGAGCTCTAGGTCCAAATTCAGCTGGACCAACCGCTACACCACACATACCATATTTTTTAATATGAATTACTATTTCTTTTGCTAGAGCTTTAATAGGTTTAGATGGTTCAATATTAAATCCTAAGTATGGATGTTCCCAGTTTACTTTTTTGCCGTAGGCTAAAGCGGCAGCGCCAAGCGACCCCCCTGCGTCTCCAGGATTAGGAAATATCCATAAGTTACCTTTGCATTGTTCATGTAACTTAGAGTTAGCTACACAATTAAGAGCAACACCTCCTCCGTAAACAACATTATCAGATATCTCTAGAGCCTTATTAAACAGCCCCTCTAATTTATTCTCTAAAATAATTTGTGCATTAAATGCAATATCAGCAGGCTTGTATCTATCAAGTCCCATTGCATCAACCATAGATTTAGGTATACCTTTGTGTAAGTTATGACTGAATAATGAAAAGAGTTTAGGTAATAAGTCCTTTTTATATTTTCCGAATGCAGCCATGCCCATAAAAATATATTCTTCATCAAGAGGTCTTAATCCTACAAAATGAGTTAATGCTGTATACCACAACCCTATAGAATTAGGATAGCTTTTAGTGTATACTTTTTTGTATTGAGCGTATCCATTATCATCATATGAACACTTCCATATAGTAGTCGTATCCCACTCACCAATACTATCAACAACAACAGCCGCTGCTTCATTATAGTCTGATGTTTGGAAAGTTGCAGCTGCATGTGACTTGTGATGATGGAATGTTTTATCTGGACTCCATGCAAGTTGTCTCTTTGAAAAAACAGTATTAAATTGACCAGCATATAACTGTCTAGTCTTTTTAAGAAATGGTTTTTCAAAAAGTGCTGTTGTTTTTATATTAAAATTACTATCAATATAATCTTTAAGCTCAGATGAGATATATTTCTCATGTTTATTACCTGAAAACCTCTCTGAATGAGAAGCAAATACGATATCACCATTTTTATTAATTACTGATGCTGCTGCATCATGAAAACCTTCACTCCATCCTAAATACATAAATCACCTCATAAAATTATCGTACAAATATTTAGCATACTCCTCATGCGCTTTTGGTCCCGGATGACCTAATGGCATTTTATCTAAATTATTTTTTTCTGTAAATTCGTTAAAAGATAAAGAACGACTATCAAAACCTATACTCTGATTACCGGTTAGCTTCTCTTTTAAATCATTTACATAAGTTTCAACAAACTCTAAGCCTGTCTTAAGACCTAAATTACGGTTGTTAAAAGTTTTTGATATTGTATATTTGTTTCCTTGATGAAACCAGCCTTGATAATAATCTATATTTAAAAGCTTGCAAGTCATAACAATATCATACATATAGAAAAAGGTTTTACTTATTCCTGTTTCATTTGTATAAACATTTGAATAATAATCCTCATACTCAGTTTTAAGAGCTCTCCAAGGATCAGAACCTAATCTAGCAGGAGAAAATTGAAAAAAAGGATCAGGTCTAGGCATATCCCATTTATGACTAATTAAATGACTATCTAAGTGAATATTTTCTACTCTTGCTATATCGCTCCATAATATTAAACATTTAGTAATGTTTCTATCTTCAAATAGTTGTTCTTTTGTCGTGCGCCATATTCTTTCATTTGAAGATCCAGGCCATGCTTTATTAATAACATCAATGTCAAGAAGCCTACCAAGATGAGTAGAATACCTCTCTTCTTCAGGGTTCTGTAATTCATCACCATAACTAAAACTGCAACCGTTAACTAATAAAGTCATTTTCTTTAAAATATGTACTTACCCATTCACCCATAAATTTATGAGCTTCTCTTCCTGGATGCCCCATACTAAATAAAGAGTTAGGTAAGTTATTGTCCTTTCTTAATGTTTCAAATGAGTGCATGTCTTGAGGTTTATAACCATATACATGATCTTTTGTATCAAAAAAATCAATATAATAGTTAATGTTATCTAATAATAATTTATTATCTCTTACATCAGTATCTAAAACCTTACTATGTCTTACATATCTTTCTAAATTAGATTTGTATTGCATTTGTAAAATAGGTATATTTCTAGCTTCACAAAGTAATTGTATATTAGCCATCATAGTTAAAGTATCTAATGCTAATTTAGATTCATTAGCAATAAAGCCAAAATATCCTTCAAGTGCTTCTCTTACATAATAATCTTTTATATTTTGCGTATTTTGAGGAGTAATTTGATTAATGCCACAATCAAAAGCACTGTTATCCCAAAGTTCAGGTTTAAAAAGTTCAAACCTTAACGGATCAGACCACATTATAACTACAGCTTCTGGATTATTAGAACTTAAATACTTAGTTGTTTTCCTAAAGATATTAAAGTTACACGAAGCTGGCTCAGCTTCATTAATAACTTCTTTATTTAAGTTATTAGAAACTACTGTAGGATAACAATACTTACTGCAAATTTGCAACGTGTCATGCCTACCTGTACCTATTCCATAAGTATAACTGCAACCATTAAAATAAATCAATCTTCATAAATGAAAGGGTCATTTTTTTTCATTCTCCATAATTTATATTTAACTAATAACTTTCTATATATTCTTTGAAAGAAATTTAGTTTCACTTTTTTATTTTTAAACTTTGATAATTCATCCATTAATTAAGCCTTTTATAATCATCACCATATAAAGATACGTAGGAAGTATTTTCTATATCCTCGGCTTGAACAGTTTTACGATCTTCACTTTTAGGAAACCCTAACGGATCCTGATACGCTATTGAAAATCGTCCATAACCTTCGTGTATTTTAGTAGGCGCTATTCCTGCATGATCAACATTACCAGGGAAAATAACAAGTCTACCTGGTTTAGGATTAACACAGTCAACTACATTATGATCTTCATCTGCAAATTTAGTTTCACCACCCCAGTTATGATCCCAACACATATTAGGATAAACCATATAAGTTAACCCTTTAGGATTATTAGGTGAATCTTTATGATACATAGGTGAGTCACCGAACTTAAAATTATTCATTAAAGCTCTAGAGAATAAAGGTGTTTCAATATCCAGCTCTAAAAGTCTTTTTTGCATTATATCATTTATATCTTGAATAATACCATGAAAGCCTACCCATTGTTCCCACTTAAGAGATTTACATAACGTAGCAGACTTAGCTCCATATTCTTGCATATCATAACCAAGTCCCCAGAAAGGGTAGCTTGCAAAATAGTTATCCATATGTTCTAATTGAGCATCAGAAAAGATGCCATCGACCACCGTACATACTTTAGATTTTATCACATTCATATTATTATTTATATACCTCTAAGACCTGCTGTATGCATCTAAAAGTGCTTCACCGGTTAGTTCATGACCAAAGAATACTACCTCTCCAGTCTCTTTAATTTCTCTTTTTATAACCCCATTATTGTACTCAATATCTAATACAGAGCCGTCTTCTCCTCTAGTATCATACCACATTGAATTAAAAGCATGAGCATGTATTGATTTAACTGTTGATGCCCATTTCTCTGCTTCTAATAAAGCTCTTTGCCTTTCTACTATTTCATCATATTGACTCATTAAAAATCTCCTGGGGCTACTTGACAACATATAAGCCCTCTATCTCTCCACATATTTACTACTGTATCTCTATCATCAAAAACTAAAGTAGGGTTATAACCTAAACTAATGAGATGATCTAGCATACCAGATTTTAAATCCTGATCAGCATCATAGTTATCATCTGGTCTCATTATCATAGTATCATATGGAATATCTTTTAGTTGTAACGCAGTTATGTCATGCTGCGCTTGATTTCTACCTGTTAAAATAACTATTTTATGTCCCTGCGCTGCAAGCGCTTTAGCAACTGAATGAACCTGATCTTTAGGAGTATCATCTTTAGTAGCATCTACAAATCCACTCCAATCTTTTCTACCCATAGATCCGTCTAGGAATTTACGCCTATGATCTAAGTCCATTAATGTTCCATCTACGTCAAAAATTACGTCCATCATTTACACCTGGTTCTTGAATAAGTTTAATAACAACAAATTTACCATCCCTCTTACCTTGACTGTAGAGCATATCATACATAGCACCTGCTCCGTCTTTATGCCCTTGTCTATAACCTAAGTATTGGGCTAACATACCTATACCTAAAATAATTCCTACAGTTAGTTCATTCATATCTACCTTCCTCTAATCCTATCGAGAAACCGAATCTGGCTCCTTGAGGTTCAGGGTCATGATATACACCGCATGGTATATAAAGTAAATCCCCGTTATATAAATTATAGCTGCTTCCATCATCAAATGCAAATTTAGTTCTACCTGATCCTTGTATGAAAAATACATTAGCTGTATCTTTATGTCTGCCATGTGATCCTGATTCTCTTGATAATGAACCGTATAGATGAACTGACATATCTCCAGTACGTGATGGAAATATATTTTGTATTTGATCTGCTAGATCAACAATATTTTGAAATTTATCGTTTAAGAAATGAATTAAAAAGCCGCCTGCTTTCATATGCCTGGTAAGCTGCTTATCCATATTGATTAGCTCAATAACATCATCCCACTTATAATTAAGAGTAGGAACAGCATTAGGAATATAAAAAGGGGTGCGGCTATTAACCGCATCCCTTAGCTCTTTAGATAATAACCAATTAGGCTGCTTCTGCATACTCTAAAGCCTTTTCTAATGCCTTAATCTTAAGGTTTTTAGATTGACCATACCAAGCACTTTGTAGTCTTGAATCAGCATCATTACCTCTCTCATGATCAGTATAATAAGTAACTGCATTAAAAGCAGACCACCATGATCCTTGAGCATAATTAGCGCCAGGCTGTGAGTTAAGAAGTTCTTCTAACCTTTGACCAGGTCTAGATATTACTAACTCATCAGACTCTTTCTTAGAGTAAGTAGGAAATAGATCGTTAAAATATTCTCTAACGTTATCTAATTTAAATTCCTTAGTACCTAAGAACTGAGCCATTTCTTTATACTGGTTCATTTTAAACTCGGCTACACCAAGCATTCTTTTTACTTCTTCAGCGTCAAATTGCTTTTTATGATTAAGTTTAACAACATTATTAGCTTCTTGGCTTAATGAAAGAGTTAAAGTATTATTACAAACAACTCGTATAGGTGTAAATCTAACATCAATAGACTGTCCAAATCTATGAGGGTTAGTAAATAGTAAATATGAATCTACTTTATCACCACCGAATAACTCAAATGAGTCATTTACTTTAGCAAGACCCCATACTATCTGACCACCTTTAAGTGAACCAGCGGTATGCATTTGCATGTCTCCTGATCTGACGAAGTCGTCAAAGAATTCAAAAGCTTCAATATTCTGAACTGGGTTCCAGTTCTTACCAACAATATCTAATACTTTATTATCAGAAGATCTAACCAATGCTTTCTTTTCAGGTACTTCTGCACCTTCTAAAGTAACAAGGGTTTGTTTTTCAACTGACCAATCTAGCTCAGCTGCTTCCATCATTTGCTGGGGCGAAAGATCAGCAGGTACTTCGTGTCCGAGTCCGTGCCAAGGTAATTCTCCAGCGTAGGCCATAGTTTCAACTTCATGTGACATAATATTTCTCCTTTGTGTCAATTAATTTATAACTATATTATAGTCGCTAGAGCGTAAGAGGTCAACTCCTTTTACCAATTAATTCCATTTCTTTGTTTTAGTCTGATTCTGTCTTTAGAATAGTATTGTATATTAAAACATAATCTTTCTTTAGAATCCTTTTGTGGGAGAGGCCTGTGGTACCACCAAAACGGCATTATATAAAGTTTATTATTTTGAACCGTTATTGTTTCTTCTCTGAATTTATTAATAGCCGGATCAACATTAAGCATTTGTAATTGACCACCTTCTTTAGGAATATCTAAATAAAAAACTGTATTAAGCTCTGCTTCAGGGTGATTATGCCATACTGATCTATTGTTAGTATTATTTTGAGAGTATAACCATACTTTAAATTCTGGTAATGATCTATTAATAGGTTTAAAGTGGTAATCTATAATATCTATCCATAAAGGTTCTATTATATCTAAAACTTTTTGTATTGTTATTCTTTTACTGTAACCTGAACCGTTACTATTTTTTAATGCTAGGTAGTATTCATCTATAAGTTGCTGCTTATATGGTAATAATAAATCATTAATAGGAAAATCAGCAGAAAAAGGATATGCTTGTGCCATTAATATGAGCGGGGTATTGGATTTCCTTGAGGATTAAGAGTATAGTCAATACCATTAATGTATAATTTATTATTTTTCCAGAATCTAATCACTTTAGGGTTATCAGTATTAAAAGCTTGAGAAAGAACAAAAATAGCTTCAGGATTATCTAATTCACCGTACTCAGTCATTCTATCTAGCTCAGTAAATGCAACATCAATATTTGTATAGAGTGATCTATCAAAATACTCTACACTAGCTGGTTCTGCAAAGATATTTTCCGACCATAATAGCCATTTACCTGATTCGGTCGCTTCAGAGTCAGTAGTTACCTTATATGTTTCAATTGCATAATCTGCAAGAGAAGGGTCGTCAGTTATATAATCTTCTATACCATTAACCATTTATATTCTCCCTATAAAATTCTTTTTCTTTATCCCTGATATTAGGTAAATTATTATCTAGTATTAATCTATCTATATTGCCAGGCCAGTAACTCTGGTTACTAGGATTAAAATACTGAGCAAACGACCCTATTTCTGATTCTACATCAACATAATGAAAGTAGTGTTGAAAAGCATACTCATTGTTGTATGGTTCTCTATGATGTGGAATCTCGCACCCTTTATAAATTAATATATCAGAGACCTTGAGCTCAACTTTTTGTTTACCATTTTTCGCTTCAAGCCAGACAGGCCATGGAGGTCCTGAATAAGCAAACGGCATTGTAACTGATACCTCACAAGCAAGTCTATCTACATGCCACTTCATACCTTGAGTATCGTTTAAATGTACTCTACCAAAGTGGAAGGTAGGAATTAATCTTAATCCAAATTCTTCTTGCATTAAATCAAGAAGAAAAGCATGCATCTTTGCATATGGATTATTTATGCCATTATGAGTTTGTATATCATTGCAGAAACCGGCATTAAAACACTTATATTGAGTTTTAAAGAGTATATCTTCATCATCATTCTCATACTGATCTAAATTCTTATTAGAAAAGTCTATAATATCTTCAATTAATTTAATCGGTACAATATCTCTTAAAATAACATACCCTGTATCATTTAATTGTTTTCTATTATGATTAGCCATAATAATATTTATGCAGTAAGCAGCTCAATAAGCATAATTGTTATGCCCATAGTAAATGCACCGTATAAAAAATAGATTGCATTAAACACTCTATTAGCTGATTCATCTTGCTTATCAAATGACTTCATCATCTTTTCATAACTTTTTTGTACTTTTGAATTCATAATTATTTTTTTCCTATATATTTTAAGTCTGATTTAGGTATCACTTGATACGCTCCTTTATTATAGGCCGGAGCTATTGCATAATTAGAAGAGATTTTTAATCTCTCTTCTTTAAAAGCCTTTTCCTCTCTAATACGTTCTAATCTATGCTCTTCACTTTCTTTAGGTTGTAGCAACTTAGATTTAAGATTTCTTAAATCGCTCATATAAGCTGGCTCAGAAGGCCTAGAAGGCGTCTCATAACTTCTGGAGGTCTTGAAGCTATGAGACTTTTTAGGCTTAGATAAACTACTTGTCTTTCTTTTACGACCATGCATATCATAGCGCAAAGAGTTAACAGCGTTTATCATTCCCATTATAATACCTTAAGACCTTCTCCAGACATTGCATAGTTATAAGCAAATCTTAAAAGTCTATCAGGGTTAGTTTCGTTCTCTACGTATGCCAATGCCTTAGCTTTAGTTAGCTCTTTAGCATGAGACATATCAATCATAGTTAACATTGCTTCTTTCTTCTCACCGAATGATTCTGCGTCGCGTATCTTTTCTAAGTGTTCAGTTAAGTTTAACATATATTTTCTCCGTTTATATTACTATATTATATACTCATAATGATTATAAATCAACTGGTTTTTAAACAAAAAGAAGGGGAGCTTTTCATCTCCCCGTGGGCTTTAAGTAACCACCTTGACATAGTAACGACTATGACGCCGAAAGCAATTAAGAAGCAGCTCTTAACGCTTTGTACCCAGCAGCCACAACAGCTCTGGTAGGTGTACCTACTCTATAGAAAGTTTTAGTTCTTCCTTTAGAATCAGTTTTGCTATTTGCATATACAGCAAACCCGTTAGTTCTTAAATCTGAGATTCGAGCCCTAATGGTAGCTGCTGAAGTGCCATAAAAGTTAGCCATTTGAGCGGCAGTCCTTTCATTTCCTTCTACAACTAGCGTATTATATACTTTATCAAAAATAGACATATGTCTTCTCCATAATTATGTAAATACACCGTGTATTTACTTCTAAGTCCATATTATATGAACTTTTATTCTATAAGTCAACTACTTTAGGGTAATCTTTACAGTTTTTTACGTATTGTTCATGGTCAACCCATATACCATCTTTGTTTACGTACCCTCTATCGAAGTTTTTCTTTTGTATTTCAAATAGTTCTTTATACGCATTACTATCTTTAGGTGCATATCGTTCACTACCTGGTGATGCTTGTACAGCTATCTTTTTAAGTTTAGTATCAACGGCAAGACATTCACCGGCCATCTGAAGTGGTAATGTATAGTCGGCACCGTAGATATATGCAAGTGTCATATCATAACCGTAGGTTTTATTAAAAGCGCTCTTACTTATAATGAAACTATTAAGGCATTGATGCTTTCTACTTGGATCTTCCTCTAAATTTTCATAAAAGGTACGAGCACCACGAAAAAACTGAAATGTAAGAGGTATTTGATGCATGGGACCGTAGAATTTATTAAAATCACCGTCAACTAACATCTTTTTACACTTATCATCATCAAAATCAATAACAATATCCATATCTAGTAGTGCGTTCCACATAAAATTGGTTTTTCTCATCAAAATATTACGGCAAACCTCGTTTCCCCAACCTAAATCTTGTTCAACACGATATCCCTTCCAATTTTCCGGTAAATTCACCGAAGTTAAGGGCTCGTCTTGAGATCCATCATCTATTACTGTGAAATTAAAGTATTTTTCGTAAGGTTTATAATGCTCCACAACTTCCATGAACAAATCATAGTTGTTATAGTACGTATAGTTAATGTTTAACCATTTATCTGTCATAAAAAAATTGTATAGTGCGTCTTTTCTTGTCTTCAAACACCGGAAGAGTAAAATGTACGCAAGGTGCTATTACTAATACACCAAATCCATAAGAAGGTGCGGTTATTATACTATCGCCGTAGGCGCCAACGCCGTCGGCAGCCGGTTCTCTCATACAAACGTTATGGCCACCCCATTCCTCCTGCCATTCATGGTTAAGAAAGATCGTTAAACCTGCAATATGGTTAAGATCTGAATGAGGGGGTATGGCTTGACCGTAACCAACTTCATGGAAGCCCCTACGTATAGTACAAGTATCATCAATAGATTCGACGTTATTAAATATAAAATCGTGAATAGGTTTATCGTCAAACTGATTAGACCACTTATACTGACCTAATACCCAATGATCATGCATGTCAGGGAAACTAAAGTCCTCTACATGTTCATTAAAGCAATCGTTATGATCAACATCTTTAATAAGATCTTTAAATATATAACAATTAGAATAACGTTTAACTACTTGCACTATCTATCGTCTACAATTTCTTCTAAGATACCTAATGCTTCGGCAGCTATTAATAATATACCGCAGGTAACCAAAGAACCGAAACAGAGATAAACCCCTGCTACTATTCTAAGAGCTGATTTAACAAGCGATACGTTAAGGTGATTAAGATTCATAATGTTCTCCTATAATGTTATTATTATAGTCCCAAGTAAGGCCGATAGCAACCACAATGGTATATGGAGCCGGCGGCCTAAAGACATAAATATGTAGCTGTTCTTAGTCTTTGAAAGTCCAATCAGCTTTAATCTCTTCAAATAAAGCATTTACAGTAGGTTCCATTATAAAGTCCTCATGCCAACTAGGCATCTCTTTATATGTAATGGGATGACCTATTAGTGTATCAATAAACTCAAAGACAGTGGTAGACCATTCACCATTAATAAAGCATGTACCTTCTATAGGCCCATCTTTAATACCAACACCCTTATCAAGTCTAAGTGCTTCAACCTTCTTCTCTATTTCTTTTTTCATATTATTCTCCTGTATGCCAATATTATAACATATTCAGACCCCCCTTTCAACTATTTTTTAGCGCGCAGAAATTTTTCATATACGGGTTCTCAGAAAAAGTTTCAACCCTTTGAGAGACCGCGCACGGCACGCTGTTATCCAGATCCCCTATATCTCGGAATAATCCTGCCCCGATTCTGACGTGTTTTGGTATGTGAGAGTGCTGCTTTTGTTTAGTCTCCTAGCAGCTGGGAGATTAGTAGTAGGGGGGACTACTTACATAAGATCTGTTGCCTCCACAAAATGCGTTGCCCTTACTATATCGTCTAGGTCAGTTACACAACCTGTCATATCGCCTTCTTCGTTGGTACTTAAAATAAGTCCACGTCCGGCATATGCCTGTCCACCTATCTTAAAGAACTGCTGTCCCTGCTTGAATAGACCTTCCTCATCTACAATAAGTGTATCTTGCCACTTGACGAATGTAGAGTTCGGATTCGCCATCTCTATCATGTTACACTCTAGGTGTTTGTATAACTCCTTCAGGGAGACTTTTTGGGAGACTTCTACTAGCTTTATACTCCTACTTGAGGGGTCAATTAAGACCCCGTGTTGTTGCATGTTGATTGTTATTTGTTCCATTATGCAATCCCCATACTTCTTATCGTCTCAGTTCTGATGTAATCCACAACTTGCTCTTTTGTCCATTCCGGCTTAGTCCAATTGATCATGGCTTCAGCTGTTGAACAACTTTCACAAGTTGGTCCTTCCATATATCTGCTTTGTGTGAAAGATGCTTCACAAACAGATTCTGGTACCAAACATACAACGCAATCTTTTGCTTTGCAGTTATCTTCGTTATTACAATAATGTCTCATTTTTACCTCCTTTGTGTTTAAATTTGACATAATATAATTATAAGCTCATTAGAATAAAATTCAACTAATTTCGCCCTGTGAAAGCAAACCGGATTCGAAGTCCTGCATCCATTCACTCAAGATGATTCGTGATTGATGTTTGTCAAGTCCAAACTCATCTCTCAAGTATGGACCTGCACCAAACATATTCGTCTCACCTGAATCACGCAGCTCATCTAAAAATGTATAAACGAGCGATCTTGTTTCATTACATATACCTGATTCTGTTCTCATGCTAGCCTCCAACATCTGTATTCTCCTTCTGTCTTACGGACAGTGTAAATGGCAGTATTGCCTTCCTTCTTCCAATAGTTAATACAATTACGTACATTAATCGAATCAGGATAAGTATTGATCAAGAACGATTCACCTACCCCCATCTTATTAATCACCTCATCATACGCTGCCACTTTAGTAGCGCGAGGGCGCCTGTACTTTCGTCCAGGCAACCCAACTTTTTCTAGTTTTATTTTCATTAAGCCCTCCCGGCTCTATAGTTATTAATCTCGAGCTCATCAACACGCTCCCAACCCATGGAAGCGCATATCCATAACTCACCACAATCAGTTTTGATATGGTCACCAACTGAAGTTGATCTCATACCATACTGACGTCCCTTATGAGTCTTGAGAGGTAATAAACATACCACTCTTTCATCATAATCCTCATTCTCAATCCAGCTACCATCACGCAACTGAATCGTTTTACCCATACTCCAGCTCCCATCAAGATTTTGAGTCTTGATGAAAACCGTTTCTAGATCTTGCATTCTGGATTGACCAGTCTGCTCAATATCCATAACAGCTACTTCTCGAGCTGCTTCACCTTCTTCTAAAAAGGTTGAGTGAATTAAAGTATATCTTTTCATGTTATTCTCCTTATTTAAAAACATAATATAATTGTATACTCCTCAGAATAAAATTCAACTCTTTTTGGTTAAATAATCAAAATGATGACCGCCCTTCTGCAAGTACTTAAACTCACGATCAAAAGCGCATGCTCTCATCCATTCTTCTTTTGTTTTAAAACCATTCTGCTCCCATTCAGACATCTCTTCATTACCAGACATCATCTCAAAATCAAACTCTAATTGTCTCATTTTCTTCTCCCTTTTGATTCACCAACAACAATTGCTGATCCGATCGCAAATCCAGCACTGCCTATTACAACAAGTACTACAAATGGATCTATGTTAAATATAATTGCACCAACCGCAAAGATTAATGCTGCAAGTAAAAACATATCTACTCTACTCATATCACCCCTCCTGCAATTGCTGGTACTATAATAGCTACCAACACACCAAATGCTATTATTATAATCAGCCAATCTATAAGGCTCTCTTTATCAAAAGGCCCCCAGATAGCTTCTAAATACTTATTACGTTCTTTCATGTTCTCCTCCTATAATTAATTGAACATAATATTATTGTAATTACATTTCAACTTTATTACAACTTTGTTACTGTTTTGTATAGTAATCGATTTAAAAGGCGTTATAATAAATGAAAGGTTATTGTTACTGCAGACACAAGAAGCCACATTTCAATCAATCAGGAGTGACTAGTGAAATGGGTATATAGAAAAATTAAAGCAATAATAGATGGAATGAATTTTATAATATGGGTAATAGGATTAATCACTTTACTCGAAATGTTAGATAATCTCTAGTTGCAATTTAGATAGTAAGTACTATAATACGAGGTATTATGGATATACTATTTTATGGATCATTATTTTGGGCTTATATGAAGACCGTAGATATGCTTACTAAAGTATTCGGTAAAACAAAAAGAGGCCCTTATAAGAAAAGAATATATTAGAACCACTCCTCTAATGTATAGACCGCAGGTTGTTAATTTATTAACCAATTAGTAAATTTTGCTGCAACTTGCGGTCTTTTTTTGTCTGTCATCCAAAGGTTGCAATATTATAATCTTTCACAATAAAAATCAACTAGTATTTAAAACAAAAAAAAGCAGCTCTTGCGAACTGCTCTTCCCATCAATTAACATAAGGAGGTAATATGATGTTTAAACTTAGGTGGCAGGATACTTTTCACCCCTGCCGTATTTCAATTACTCGCTAAAGCAATTCAGGATCCAGGTCCGCGCGAAGGTAGGATTGTTTATCAGTTATCTATAGTTCTGATATCACCGAATGCCGAAGCAATACTCGACGCTTATAATTTGCTGTCCTGTTTGTAGGATAACCTCTCTTCTCGCTAAAGTCAAGAGGGTCCTAAAAACTTTAAGGTGGGGCCAACAACCCGTCTCGTTGGAATGTAATTGTACGGTCAGCAAGATTGACTTTTTATATCTCGGCTGCATAAGGTGTATCATTAAGATCGCCTTTGCCTGACTCTACCGCTGCTTCCCATACATTTAAGTCGGTATGACACGGTTCAGTGTTCCAATTACAATCCTCACAGATTGCTGCTTAGCTGGATGAAATCTCTACGTTCACAAATTGGTTGATTAAGTCAATCCATTTACTACGAGGTCCCAGTCGTGGTATCACCATTAAGCACTTCCACCGCCATCCTAATTCGATCAAGCATCTCAGCTTTTCTCTAGCTAGGTAGGCCCTTCAGCGCGCGACGTTCATATAGCCCCTGCTAAGTTAAAACTATTATATGCACTCTAATTAAAGAGTGCAACTACTTTTTAAAGTTTTTTTAAAATATTATAATAGTTTAAATTTAGATAATATGTTTAAGTAAAATTGAAATCCTATTATATAATCTTCTTCTATATTGTTATTAGAGAATAGAAGAGGGTGATTTGTATGATTAGATAATAGAATAGTTTGTTGTTTAATGAAATGAGTGTAAAGATCTAAAATAGATAAGATAATAAGATTTGAAATGATTTTTAAATATAACATAATTTACTCCTTTTTAATTATACCCCTATTATAATATTATTCTAATTATATATCAATTAAAATCTTTTATAAAAAAGGGTTGCACTTTAACCCAAAATCATTTAATATTGCGCGAATAAGAATGATTCTTATTTAGAATTATATTTAATTTGTATTTGAATTTTATATAAGTTATAATATGTTTATAATTTAATAAGGAGTAATTATGAAAGTGTTTAATAAAAAAGAATTTGTAGAGTATGTTAGAGGTAATGAATATTTATATTTAGATAATGTAAGTGTTGGTGGTGAGAATGATAATTTTGATAATGATATGGAAATTGTTAATAGTGTATTTGATGAAGATGGGATTTATGGAATTGAGTATGGTAGTAGAGGTGAAGTAGAATTTGTTAAAGTTAATAATTTTGTAAAAGATATTATTGAGTTTGTTAAAGTTAGTAATAAAGAGAATGAATTTAGATGGATTGTTGAAAATGATGATTATTTAGATTTGAATTTTGAAGAAGAATTAAGTTTAAGTTATTTTATAATAAGGGAGGTGTAAGATGAGTTATGATAAGAGTATGAAGAAATGGGTGTATGGTTATTTTTATAAAGGGTTGAGTGAGTTGATTGATATGTTGGAGGATATGGATATTAGTGAAGAGAAGAAGGAGGAGTTGAATAATGAGTTGCAAAATATAAGTGATAATTTGAGAAGGGATTAAATGAGGGGGGAATTAATTCCCCTTTTTCTTGCATTTTATTTAAAAAGAATATAATATTGCGCGAATAAGAATGATTCTTATTTAGAATTATATTTAATTTGTATTTGAATTTTATATAAGTTATAATATGTTTTTAATTAATAAGGAGTGAAAATGAGTAAATTAAAAGATATTAATAGTAAGTTAGATTTATATATGAAAGGTGTTATTAATGAATATTTAGATGAAAATGGAGTTAATGAGATTAGAATGTATAAATTGAGAAATGATTGGGGTAGTTTAAATTATTTAAATAGAAAGTTATTTGATAATTTGTATTATAAAAAAGGAGATGAATTTGGTAGTAGTAGATGGGATTGGATTTGGATGGTGTATGATTTTAATGATAGATTTGAAATTTGGTGTAAAAGAAGTGGTATGTTAGAAAAAAGGGAAAGGGGGTATAAAAATAATAGTAAAGAGATTTGGTTAGTTAGATAATTTAATAGGTGGGTGGGTGGGAAAATTAAATTAAATAGTAGTGGATTTTTATTATAAAAGAATATAATATTGGGGGATTTGGTGGAGTGAAAAAATAAATGAAAAAGTAGTTGATTTTTATTTAAAAAGAATATAATATTGGGGGAATAAGAATGATTCTTATTTAGAATTATATATATTTTTTGTTTGAATTTTATTTGAATTTTATTCTGATACCCAGTCTCTTTGAAATTCTGAGATTCTCTGAGTCTCCTGGTGGGAGCAAACTTAGGAACCTCGGGCTCCCTCGCGCTAGATAAGACTCGTTCTTAGTCGCGCAATATTATACTAGAATCGGACAGAGTGCAACTAGTTTATTTGAAAAAACACACACACTGAGAGTCTCCTAGAGCCAGGAGACTTTGGAACGTGGGGCCAGCAGTGCTCGATGAGCCTAGCTGATATCATAGGACACGCCTAATTCGACAGCGCCAGAGGCCCACGTAAGAAGGCTCCTCAGAGTCTCCTAGAAAGTCTCCGCGAGAGTCTCCCGAAGTTGCTCTTAACAGGTCACCTAGGAACCAAAACGGGAGACTTTCCTAGGTATATTATAACCTATTCTCTAGGAGATATCAACTCTATAGAGCCGTTATGTCTTTGCCGTCGACAACAATCTTCTCAACAGTGTAATGGTTTCCAAGATGATCTCTAGTAACCGATCCGTCTTCGTCGACAAGTACATTACAACCAATACGCTCGGCAATAGAGTCAAAGGCCATTTCCATAGCATCATTACTGCCATTAAGTAGAAGCTGGCATTCTTTGCCATTAAGAGCTTCAGTATGTACAATGGTTGTTGCGATATGTTCTAATTCTATATAATGTTGTTTCATAGTCATTCTCCTTATC
>Ga0181408_1000132_pt1 | contig 22975 bp, 36 predicted proteins | sample 31SPOviralmetaG_FD_130137 | JGI IMG/M metagenome (GOLD analysis project Ga0181408, IMG submission 130137) | Marine viral communities from the oligotrophic San Pedro Time Series (SPOT) site, San Pedro Channel, CA, USA - 31 SPOT_SRF_2012-02-16 | ecosystem: Environmental > Aquatic > Marine > Strait...
AAAGACATTTTTAGGCCAAAAGAATCAAAACATTTTTGGGTGAGAATATGTGAAATTGCCGAATCAAAAAAAGATAAAAAAGAGCAAATAAAAAAAATAAAGGAATTTTTAGAAAACAGAATAAAAGTATATGAAAATAATTAAGGATAGCAATGAGGTTTACCATTCGCATAAATCTATAAGTGCAAGTGGTTTAAAGGAAATTTGGAAAAAATCAGTATATCATTTTTTAAATAGAAAATTTAAAGAAACTCCAGCAATGAAATTAGGGACTGCGGTTCATCAAATGTTATTGGAGCCAGAGGATTTTGATGACATATATTATGTTATAGATAAAATTGATAAAAGGACCAAAGCTGGTAAAGAGGCATATAGCAACCAAATAGAATTGGCAAAAAATAAAATAGTATTAGAATCTGATATGTTTTATATTATTAAAGAAATTGTAAAATCATTTAATAAAAATAAATTAGCCAAACAATATACAAGAGGCGAAATGGAGCTATCACATTACACTAAATTTAATGGCATATATGTGAGGGTCCGACCAGATTGTATAAATAAAATGGCAAATTATATAAGTGATGTTAAAACTTGCCAAGATAACTCACCAGAAGGATTTAAAAGGGATGTATATAAATGGGGTTACCATTTACAAGCGGCATTTTATATGGATGTTTGTGGCATAGATAATTTTAAATTTATAGCTGTTACAACTACATATCCATATACTTGCGAGGTACATACTTTGGATGATGATACATTAGAATTTGGCCGCAATGCCTATAAACAAGCTATAAATAGTTGGAAAGATTATTTGGAAACTAACATACCGCCTAGCTACACATGGTACAAATACGCTGAGGATGGCTCATTTTTATTATAATATGAAATTAGAATACTTTAAAGATATTGTTGAAAAACATACAGAATTAAAATTAAAAAATCCTACTAGAAAATTTGAGTATATTTTTGCCAGAGCGTGTTATTATTATTTGTGTAGAAAATATACTAAATGTAGTTTTCAGCAAATAAGCAAAACATTAAATAAAAACCATGCTACTGTAATACATAGCTTAAAAGAATTACCCTATATTTTAAAGCATCATAAACATTTACAAACAATGTTTAATCAAATATTAAAAGAGGCCGACAAAGATTATATTTTTGAATCTACAAAAATGAGTATTGATGATTTAGTTAAAGAGTATAATTTTCTATTGTTAAAAAATGGTGAGCTACAAAATAAGTTGGTAAATCAAGATAAAAAACTAAAATCAATAAGGTCTGAAAATAAAGAAATGAAACGAATTATTTACATCATGGCTGATACTGACTAAATATTTTTTAATTTTGTAAATAAATTTTATGTATAAAAACCCATATAGTAAATATTTAGGCAAAGAGGATATATTACAAAACCAGGTCATGAGATACATTGGTTTAAAATATCCTAAGGCATTATTTACTCATGTAGCAAATGAAGGTAAACGAACAAAATTTGAACAATACAAAATGAAATATCTAGGCACTAAACCAGGCATACCAGATATTATGATTTTTAATCCTAATAAGACAAAGAATGGTTTAGCGATTGAATTAAAAGCTGGGTATAACAAACCTACCGAAAACCAAAAAAAGTGGCTTAAAGAGCTTAATAACGAGAACTGGGTGGCTGTTTGGCATAATAATTTAGATGAATGTATTGAGACAATAGATAAATATTTTAACAATGGCATCTAATAGAACAAAAAAAATATACTTTGAACCTAATACACAAAAAGTGAGATGGACCCAAACCAGTAGCGATAATTTTAAATATGATTATAAATATATTGGCGAAGCTAATGAGCCAGAATTTGAATTACTTTTAGATTTTTTGTGGTTTCTTTATGAGGATAAAGAAATTACATACAATCAATTCTTTGATACTTATAAAGAGATTAGAGATTTTTGCGATTCAATAAAAGGTTTGGTTGACAAAGAATAATATTTTACTTATTTATGAAATACAATAAGATATTTAAACCTAAAAAGTTTGATAATTTTACCATAATACCTAGCTATATTTTTAGAGATAAGGGTATTTCTGTTGGTGCTACTGGTCTTTATTCTTATTTATTTTCACATACAGCTGAACAAGAAATTACTATTGAATTTATATGCGGCCATTTTAAAGAGGGTAAAGATGCTGTTAGGGCCAAGATTAAAGAGCTAATTGAATGTGGTTATTTAGAGCGTAAAAGAATAACCGATAAAGGTAAATTTAAAGGTTTTAACTATATATTAAAAGCAAACCATAAAGGGAAAAAACCGAAATCGATAAAACCGATGTCGGAAAATCCGCCACAAAGTAATATTAATAATATATATACTAATAAAAGTAATATTAACCACGATTCACAAATTGTAAATTCCTATGTACATTTTGTTGATTTATTTGACAAAAGGTATCAACCAAAAAGTGATACACAAAAAAATAAATGGATGCAAGTTTTAGATAGATGTGTTAGAATTGATAAATACGATTTAAAAGATATTTATTTAGCTGTTAAATATCATAGAAATGATGACTTTTGGAAGGACCATTTTTTAACATTACTTAAATTAAGAAATAATGATAAAAATGGAATTATGTTTATTCATCGGTTTATGGAAAATTATAAAAAACAAAATAAACCTAAATGCTATTATAAAGTAAAAGGGATTAAAGAATATGTTAACTATGTTGATGTTGATGGGAAAAATAAACTAGGAGCAATAACAAAAACTAATAAACTTAATGAATTTAATTTAAGTCAAATATTAGATAGAAATGAAATTAATGAATTGTTAAATTATTTAAAATAATGAGTAAGCTAATTAGGAACAGTAATCAAGTAAAACAAGCTATTGATTTTAGTGGTATTGGTGATGATAAAATACATCCAACTGATATTGATGCTGTTTTAGAATTTGACAACAAAGCATTAATATTATTTGAGGCAAAAAAAGTTGGTAACAATTTACCTACTGGTCAAAGATTATTACTTGAAAGGTTAGTTGATAGTTGGCATACAGAAAAATCAATTGCTGTAATTGTAAAACATGATTTTAAAGATGATACAATTGATATACCCTTAGCTGAATGTTGGGTAACTAATTATTATTATGATAGTAAATGGTATAAATGCAAAAAACCATTAAAACCATATCTGCAAAATATCTTAGATAAATGGAATATTACAAAATTATCATTATAATATAAAAGTTTTTTTTTATATTTAAAAAAATTTATTATTTATGAATCACTACAATGAGCTTATTGACTTAGGCATTATACTTAAACGCTCTACTGGCTCGGTCAAAACTAAATGTCCAAAATGCTCACATACTAGAAAAAACAAAAAAGATGATTGTTTATCTGTTGATATAAATGAGGGTTTATATAATTGTCATAATTGCGGTTGGGGTGGTAATGTAAAATTTAAACAAAAGGTTGAATATGTTTTACCACCAAAAGTAAATTGTAATTTAAATGACAAAGTTATTAAATGGTTTAATACCAGAGGCATTACAGAACCAACATTAATACATTGGAAAATAGGCGAATCATTAGAATATATGCCTCAAGTTCAAGCCAAAAGGCGATGTATAAATTTTAATTATTATAGGTCAAATGAGGTTATTAATGTTAAATATAGGGATGGTCAAAAGAATTTTAAATTAGTTTCTGGTGCTGAATTAATATTTTATGGTATTGATAATTTAAATGATTCTAAAAGATGCTATATAGTTGAGGGTGAAATGGATGCTTTAAGTTTACATGAATCTGGTTTATATAGTGTTTGTTCAGTACCTAATGGAGCCAGTAAAGGTTCACAAAAATTGGAATATTTAGACAATTGTTGGGAATATTTTAAAGATAAAAAAGAAATAATACTTTGTACTGATAATGATGATGCTGGTTTACAATTAAGAAATGAACTGGCTAGAAGGTTTGGAAACTATCGTTGTAAATATGTTGAGTTTGGTGATTATAAAGATGCTAATGAAGTTTTAATTAGTAAAGGTGCGGAAACTTTAAGAAATATAATTAAAGAAGCTAAAAACTTTCCATTAGAAGGTGTTTTAAATATTGATAATATTTGGAATGATGTTTTAAATTTTAATGATAATGGCATTACTAATTATAGTATTGGATTGCCAGGGTCAGATGATTATTTTAAAATGGCATTTGGTGAATGGTCAGTTGTAAGCGGTATTCCTAATAGTGGTAAATCTGATATATTGGACCAAATACTATGCAACTTAGCTACAAAACATGATTTTAGATGTGCCATGTTTTCGCCAGAGAGTTTTCCATACGAGGGCCATATTAAAAGAATAGCAAATAAATTAAATAATAAAAATTGTAATGCTGATGATTTAAATAATACTAAGGATTTTATAATGGACCATTTTTTTTGGATTAAGATTGATTTAGAAAACTTAACCCTTAAAGGCATTTTAAATGCATTTAGAGAGCTTGTATTTCAAAAGGGTATCAATGTATGTGTTATAGACCCTTATAATATGTTAGACCATTCCGCACAAAGAGATTTCAGTTACATAGGAAAAATATTAAGTCAAATAACACAATTTTGTCAGCAAACTAATACTCATTTATTTTTAGTGGCACACCCTAGAAAAATTGAAAGTGAGGGTGGTGTATATAAAAAACCAACTCTTTATGATATTTCTGGTTCAGCTGATTTTTTTAATAAGGCATATAATGGTTTAATTGCATATAGATGCATAGGCCAAAAAACTAAATATAAAAGTGATGTTGTTAGAATCCATGTTGAAAAAGTAAAGCGTAAAGAAAATGGCCAATTAGGTGATTTTGAGATTGCACCAGATTTTGACAATGGCGGCATATATAAACCAATTTACAATACTGATAAAAAATTAGAAATAATAAAAGATAATGTACCATTTTAATGATTAAATTGTTAAATACAGATTATAAAGAAAATAAAGGTGAGTTTGATTTATGCTTATTTGACCCTCCTTTTAACATATGGAATAAAATTAATTATATACCTAAAGCAAAAAATTATGTTTGTTTTACTAATTTTCAAAACAGACATCATGTCCAAAAATTATTTGGTAATCCTAAATTTGAAATGATATGGTTTTTTAAAGATGGCAGATGGGTTAGTCATAATATGCCTAGACATACACATGAGCATATTTTAATTTATGGTGATTTAAAAAATAATGCATATACTGGTGCATACAATACCGACACAAAACCAATAAAAAAAGGAAAAGGATGTATTGGTACTGATAAAAACTTGGGCGACAGAATTTATACCCCAAAAAAAAGGAAAATGCTAAATAGTGTTATTGAAATTCCAAGAAATGTAAATAAAACTTTAGGTGTTTGGGGTAAACCTATAAAACTTATTATGCCAATTTTAGAATGGTTAGTAAATGAAAATGATAATATTTGGGATGGTTTTATGGGGTCTGGCACTTTTGGTGTTTGTGTTAAAAATTTAAATGCTAATTATTTTGGAAGTGAATTAAATAAAGAAACTTTTGAAATGGCAAAAAAAAGAATTAACAATAATAATCAATTAAAAATTAAATTATAATGAATCAAAAAGAATATCAAGAAACTAGAGAATATATCTTAAATAAAGCTCAGGATATAATGGATGCTAAGCAACCAGAATACACAAACAAAAGTATTGATGTATTAAACAATTTTAAAACAACTGCTGAAAGTATAGGTATAAAACCTATGGAAGTTTGGGCGGTGTTTTTTAATAAACATATACAAGCTATATTAACTCATGCTGGTAATCCAAATATGAAACAAGCCGAGCCAATTGATAGTCGTTATGCTGATGCAATAAACTATTTGTTTTTAGGTTTTTCATTACTTGTTGATGAACAAAATAAAAAGGATATAATATCTGGCACAGAATGAATAAGTATTTAAAAGCTCAATCCTGGTGTTTAGATAATAATATTAAAATCTATATAGTACCCATAAAGCATAAAAAAGAATGTCATATTGAAATAAGTGACAATGGTTTATTTATTAAATCACCAGATACTTATAAAAATCAATCAATAGCCAGTAGTAAAATATGGGATTTATACTTGTATTTATATGAAAAAAAGCAAAATAATTAAAATAAATTGAAAAAATATTTTGTTATTTAAAATATATTTGTAATTTAGCTGTATTAAACAAACAAATTAATATTAAAAATTACAATTATGAATGAATTAAAATTAAACAAAATTGAAACTTTTGAAAGCGGTGTAAAAGTTGCTAAATTAGATTTAAAACTATCAGTTGAATCATCTTATACTGGTTCAATAAAATTTAAATTAAATGCTACTAGCTTAGCTGTTAGAGTTATGAGTGACCATACAGTTGGTGAGTTACAAATATTATTAAACTGGTTAAGTGAGGACAGTAAAGATGATGATAATTTAAGAACAAATCAATCTGAGGTTATTTTATTTGCAAAAAAAATGATAAAAGCAAATGAATCATTAAAAGAAATAAAAGAACTATAAAAACCTAATATGAATTATAAGGGAGTTTAAAAGCTCCCTTTTTTTTTGCATAAATATTAAAATAATTAAAATAAATTAAAAAAATTCTTTGTAATTAAAAAAATATTTGTATATTAGCTATGTAATTACAACGAAGTGGTTACATAAACAAAACAAAAAAATGAAAAATTTAACTACAAAAGAATTAGAATTATTAAAATTTATTCAAACACAACAAAACGAAGAAGGGCATTCAGATTTTTTAAGTACTGATGCTAAAAGCAAAAAAAATGCTGGTATTATTTCAAGTTTATTAAAAAAAGGATTAATTTTTAATTCTTTTGATGGCATTACAAAAGAGGAGTTTAAATATGATAATTCCTTAAATTATCAAAATAATGGTAAACCATGGAAAATGTGGGCATTAACAAGAGAATCACTTAATTATGTCGAAACTCCTAAATGCTGGGAAATTTAAAAATAAAACCTAATATAAAAAGCCAGGTTAATTCTATTGGCATTAGGTAATCAAAGGGGGTTTCACAACTCCCTTTTTTTTATGTATTTTTGTTAAATGGCAATTAGACAAGTTTCGACACATAAAAAAAGATTAATGCTTAAAGCATTGGAAAAAAGTTTATCAGTTGTTACAACAGCTGTAAAACAAGTTGGCATTGATAGACAAACACATTACAACTGGTTAAAGAAGGACCCAGAGTATGCGGCCAAAGTAAAAGACATTGAGAATGTTACATTAGATTTTGCGGAAAGCCAATTACATGAACAGATACGAGAGGGCAATGTAACAGCAACTATATTTCTATTAAAAACAAAAGGGAAAAAAAGAGGGTACATCGAAAGGCAAGAGATTCAACACGATAGTACTATTGAAAGCAAACTAATTGAATGGACACCAGCCAAAGACAAAAAGTAACTGAGTATTGCAATAAACAATTTTACCAGGCGGTTAACTCAGATAAAAGATTAAACATATTTCAAGGCGGTACTAGGAGCGGTAAATCCTGGAGCTTAATGCAATACTGTTTATATTTAATGACTACTCATAAAGAGCCATTAACAATATCAATAGTTCGTAAAACATTACCAGCTCTTAAAAGGTCAGTATTAAGGGATTTTTTACATATATCAAAACAGCTGGGTATCTACTGGCATGGAGTGCATAACAAAACAGAAAATACATTTGAATACAATGGCCATACCCTTGAGATGTTTAGTGCGGATGATGCACAAAAAATAAGGGGGTCAGCTAGGGATATATTATGGATTAATGAGGGTAATGAATTATTTTTTGAGGATTACCAACAATTGGTAATGCGGACCAGAAAAAATATTTATATTGATTTTAACCCATCTGACCCAGTACACTATTTATATGATTTAGCTGAGCGTGATGATGCGGCATTATTTATAAGCACATATAAGGATAATAAGTTTTTACCAAAAGAGTTAGTTGATGAAATTGAAAGGATTAAAGAGCGTGACCCAGATTACTGGCGTGTATATGGTGAGGGCCAAAGAGCAGAGTTTAGTGAAAAACAAATATTTAAGAATTGGAATTATATTCCTTATAAAGATTTTCCACAATTAGATGATGAGGTGCTGGGATGTGATTTTGGCTTTAGCCAAGATAATTTAGCTATTGTAAAAGTTGGTAAACATAAAAATAATTTATACATACATGAGCTTATTTATAAAAAGGGAATGACTAACAGAGACATCGCAAACTTTATTAAGGATAGTAAATTAGATGATATGCTAATGTATTGTGATAGTGCCGAGCCAAAAAGTATTGAGGAGCTTAGACAAATGAGCATCTGGGCCAAAGGTGCCATTAAAGGTCAAGGTTCAATTAATGCTGGTATTAGCTTATTAAAAGAGTTTGATATATATGTTAGTGAGGAATCAACAAACATTCTTAAAGAGCAAATAGGTTACATATATGATGAGTTAAAAGATGGCACAATAATCAATAAACCAAAAGCAAATCAACAAGACCATTTGCTAGATAGTATTAGATATTGTGTTTATTCAAGGTGGCGGAATCGCAACGATTTCTTTGTTGTATAAAAAAGAATTTATTATTTTGTATTTTTACATAAAATTTTATATTAATGGCAACATTCTTTGATAGGTTAAGGTCTATAATAACCAGTAAATCCCAAAATACAAGTGAACAATATAACAGAGCAATTTACAATTGGCTCGGCAATACTATTGTTTGGAATAGTGAAAATGATGAAACCTATATAAATGATGGTTACAGAAAAAATGCAACTATCTATTCAATTGTAAATATTATTACTAAGGCGGCATCTACAATACCCTATCACATTTATCGTAAGGTAAATGACAATAGTTATAAAAGATATAAGGCAATGAGTAGTGGTATTGCTGACCCTAATGTTATGCTTAAATCTAATATGTTAAAAAAACACGCTCTTGTTGAGCTTGAGCATACTGATTTACACAAACTATTAGAGCGACCAAATCCAGCTCAATCTTATGCAACTTGGATTACTGAAATGATTGCCTTTGGTAAATTAACTGGTAACCGCTACATTTATGGTATTGGACCAGAAACTGGTGAAAACATAAATAAATATACTGAGCTTTACATTATGCCATCACAGATTATGGAAATAAATTCTGGGGGTATAATGAAGCCAGTTGAATCATATACTATTGAGTATAATGGTACATACCATATACCAGCTGAGCAGATGTGCCATATAAAAGATTTTAACCCTTTTTATGATGGTACTGGTTCACATCTTTATGGTCAATCACCTCTAAAAGCTGGTTTACGTTCAATGACTACTAACAATGAGGCGACAGAAAGCGGAGTTAAATTTTTACAAAACCAGACAGCTAGGGGTTTATTAATGAGTGATGAGGGTGATTTAAATGAGGTACAAGCTCAACAATTAAAAGATAAATTTAGAAAAGAGCATCAAGGCAGTAAAAAAGCTGGTGATATTATTATAACTCCAAAAAAATTATCATGGGTTAATTTTGGTTTGAATGCATCTGATATGAGCTTAATAGAGCAATATAATGCATCAATAAAAGATTTATGTAACATCTACAATGTGCCAGTACAATTATTAAATAATACTGAAAGCTCAACATATAACAATATGAAAGAAGCTAAAAAGGCATTATATCAAAATTGTGTTATTCCTGAGTTAATGAAAATACAAGATGAGTTAAATAGATGGTTAGCTCCAATGTATGGTGATGATATTTGTATTGAATATGACTTTAGTGTTATCCCAGAATTACAAGAGGAAACTGACAAAATTGTGGACCAAATGTCTAAGGCATGGTGGTTAACTCCAAATGAAAAAAGAGCGGCAATGAGTTATGACCATGATGAACAAAACCCTATACTTAATGATTATTACATACCAGCTAATTTAATACCAGCTAGTGGTGATGATATTGACTTGCCAGATGTTGTCGAAACTCCAATAAATGATATTGAAGTTGACAATGAGGATGATAGTAAAAAAAAAAATCTAATAACTGACACAAATATTAAATCATTAGTCAGCGGCATGACTGATGTTTATACAACTCAACAAGAAGCTGAGGACAGAGCTATTGAACTTGGCGGCTCAGGAAGCCATCAACATACATACGATGGTGAACCAGTTTTTATGCCTTTTGAAAGTCATGATGAGTACATGGATGCTGTTGATAATGAAAAATATGATGAGTATAAAGCCGAGGGTTATTCTGATTATCCACAAAGTGCAACTAATAATGCTAAAAGAGTTAAAAATTGGATTGACAAACATGGGCGTGATGAGGTTGATGGTATGACATCAATTGGCCTTTCGAGAATGAACCAAATAATTGCTAGGGAAAAACTTTCATTGTCAACATTGAAGCGGACATTTAGTTTTTTATCTAGGACCAAAGGCGGTGGCTATAATAAAATAAATCCTAAATATAAAGATACACCATGGCGTGATAAAGGTTATGTTGCATTTTTAGGATGGGGTGGCCAAAGTATGTTAACATATAGTGAACGTAAATTAAATCAAATAAAAGAATAATGCCAACACCAAATCCAGGGGAAAGCCAAAGACAGTTTATTGCTAGATGTGTTATTGATGATGAAGCTAGAAATGATTTTCCTGATGCTGACCAGCGTATTGCTTTTTGCTATTCTCAATATGAAAATAAAGATGAAAATTTATTAGATACTAAAACATTTAAGCTATCTAAAAAATTTGGTGATGCATGGAAAAATGCAAATGAAAAACAAAGAAAAATAACTGAAAGGCGTAACACTAAAAGATTTAGGGATTTTTACCAAAGCCAATATAATAAAGCAGTTGATAATATGATTAATTATAATAATATTAGATACAATGATTTATTTAAGTATAATGATTTAAGAAAATTATATGATGAGCTTTATTTAGATACATCAATGCATTTTGCTAAATGGTATGCTAAAACATTTGACTTGTATATTAACAAAGGCGTTGATTTTAGAAAATATTTAACTGAATGGGAATTGGCTTTTATGGCTTATGCTCAAAAATATACAGCACTTTCAATTACTGGGGTTGCTAATACTGGTAAAAAAACAGCAATTAAAGTTATACAAAGATTATTTCAAGACCAGGAATTTATGGCCCTTGGAGCTGATGCAAAAGCTAGGATATTAAAAAAACAATTAAAAAAATATTCAAGGTATCAAGCTCTAAGAGTAGTAAGAACAGAAACTACAAGAGCGGCTAATTATGGAATTGAGCGTAGTGCATTAAGTGTTTTTGCTGGTAGCGATTTAATTAAAAGATGGTCAGCGGCAATTGATGGTAGGGAACGAGACTGGCATAATCAAGCTAATAATCAGGAGCGGCCACAACAAGAAACATTTACTGTTGGTGGCGAATCAATAATGCGACCAGGTGAGGGTTCAGCTCGTAATGTTATAAATTGTAGATGCTCAGCTGTATATTTACCAGTCAAAGATGCTAATACAATTAACCAGTTAGATAATATTGGTTTTGGACTGGCTGGTGGTCAATTAATATAGTTAAATTAATTTAGTAATTTTGTAAAAAATATAATTATGGATTTTATATATAAATCAGCTCCAATAGGCGATGAAATTATTGACTTTGATGAAAAAAATAATATTGTCAAAGGTTATGGTTCTTATTTTGATAACAAGGATAGCGACATGGATATAATCCGCAAGGGTGCATATCAAAAGACAATACAAGAAAATGGCAATAGAGTAAAATATTTATATCAACATGATATGATGCAACCTATTGGTAAAATGTCTGAATTATATGAGGATGACAAAGGTTTAGTTTTTACAGCTGAAATACCAAAAACTCAATTAGGTAATGATGTTATTGAATTAATGAAAGCTGGTGTTATTACTGAAAACTCTGTTGGTATTATGCCAATAATAAAAGAAAACAAGGGCGATTATAGAGAAATAAAAGAAGTCAAACTATATGAAATTAGTGCTGTTACATTAGCGGCAAATGACCAGGCCAAAATATTAGATGTCAAAGGCATGGTTGATATTGACAAGGTTTACAAGCGTTATGACAACATTTGTAAACTACTTAGAAAAGGCAATATATCAGATGATATGGGATATGCCTTAGAATCGGAAATACTTAAACTCAAAACATATTTCGTGAACGCTACTCAGCCAGTTGAGGAAACTACTGAGCCAGTTGAAAAAATGGTACAAGAGGTTGATATTTACAAATACTTAATTAATAAACTTTAAAAAAATTCTATTAAAATGGATGAAAATGTAAAAAACCAGCTTGACCAATTAGGCGATATTATCGATGCTAAATTGGAAAAAGCACATGGACAAGCAGTTGATTCAGCAACTGGTAAGGCGGATGAAGCATTAAAAGGCGAAATCAAAAACCTAACACAAAAATTTACTGAAAGAATGGATGCTATTGAAGTATCTAATAAAAAAAGATTTGAAGCCTCACAAAAAGAGGATAAATCTTTTGGTGGCAATTTAACAAAAGCTATCAAAGAGGGTGCATTAGATTCAATGCGAAATGGCTCAAATAGAGGTGCCTCGTTTGATATAAAGGCGGACATGACTGTTGCGGCTGACTTTACTGGAGCGGTAATACCACCACAAAGAATACCAGGGTATAAATTTGACCCTACAACTCCACAAAATATAAGACAATTAATCCCAATTGGTTCAACTAATAGCGATGTTGTTAAATATGTTAAAGAGAGTGGTTATACAAATGGTGCCGCGGCAAAAGCTGAGGGAGCAACACTAGGTCAATCAGATTTTGATATGACTGCTGTTGATGCTAATGTTAGAAAAATTGGAACGTATCTAAGAATTTCAGATGAAATGCTACACGATACGCCACAAATTTCTAGCTATTTATCAGCTAGGGTACCAGCTAAATTAATGGAAGTTGAGGATGACCAAATTTTAGGCGGTAATGGTTCAGCTCCAAATTTAAATGGTTTCTATAACTCAGGTACAAACTTTGATGTATCAGCTAGTGGTAAATTTTACGAATCAGTAACTGCGGCTAATGAATTTGATGTACTTGTTGCGGCTATTAATCAACTTGAAATTAATAACTACAAAGCAGATTATATTTTACTTAACCCAACTGATTTTCACAAAATCCTATTATTAAAAGATACTACTAATAACTATCTTAAGGACCAAGTGTATCAAGGGTTACAACCTAATTTTTTAGGTGTGCCAATCGCTGTAAATAACGAAGTTAACCCAGGAACATTCCTAGTAGGTAACTTTGGTCAAGCGGCTCAATTATGGGTTAGAGATAACGTATCTGTTGAGTTCTTTACAGAGGATGGAACTAACGTAAGAGATGGTTTTGTTACTGTTAGAGTAATGGAAAGAGTTGCACTTGCAACATACTTACCAAAAGCTATTATTGATGGTACATTTAGTACTGCAAAAGCGGCTATAACTCCATAATAATAACTATTATTATAGTAAAAGAGGGGTATTTATTACCCCTTTTTTTATGGGGTAAACTGAAATAATAATAAAATAAATGCAAAATAAATTTTGTAATTAAAAAAAAACTTTTATATTTGTCATGTAATTAGTTAATAATTATTACGTTCATTTAAAAGGTGGTTAGTACAAGTTAGGGGTGAATGCCCTACAAAGGCGGTGCAAGTCCGCCCACCTTTTCAAATTAAGTTCATTGAAATAAAAAAAACTGAAAGCATTGATAAATGTATATTGGTAGAGTACACGAAATAACTACCTACATTGAGAATGTTTTTTAAAGAGTATGAGAGTGTATTGGTTGAGTATATGAAATAACAACCCACCAGTAAAAAATTTAAAATAGGTTTTTTTTTAAAATAAATGCAAAATATATTTTGTAATTAAAAAAATATTTGTATATTAGCAGTATGAAATTATTAAAACAAATACAAAACGACTGGATGATTAGAAAAGTTTATTTAATAGGTGAATCAAAATCTACTTATTCACATAAAATTAAAATAAATCAAACTTTAATAAATAATGGTAATAATATATTATCAACTAAGAAATATCAAGCTAATGTTTCTTATGACTTAGATGGTGCTGTAATAATTAATAAAGCACTAAAACCATATTTTTCAACAAGTGAATTTATAAAATCTTAATTATGTATAAAAAGTTTTTAAAACAAGACCCTAACAACTGGAAGTGGTTAATTGCCATTCATGTAGTTGTTTACACAATATGTTTATTCTTAATGTTAGATATATAATTATGGCAAAACAACTAGAAAATATTAGGCAAGATATAATAAGCGATTCATCATATTACTCAAATATATGGGTTACAATAGATTTTTTAATTAAGGCAATTAATGAAAATAAACTAAAAAATGCAAAGTCATTAGTAAATGATTTGCAAAATGATGTTGTTTCATTAGCTTATAATAATAAAAAAGTACAAAGAAAATTAATTAATCTTATAGATAAAAAATAGTTATGGCAAACAGAAATAAATTTTTACACAATTTAAATAAAGCTAAAAGGCAAAGAAAAAATGAAAGGGATGTATTTAATAATTTATTTAAAAACTACTCAAAAGGTTTAATTAAAATAACTAAGGATAATGAGCAAACCTAATTTAAAGCACTTTTTAGCGTTTATAATGTTCTTTTTGAGTGTTAGGGTGGTGTTGCTATCAAGTGACTTTTTAACAGCCACAATACTATGTGTTTTTGGCGTTTCAATATTGACAAATGAGCAGTAAAAAAATGATACATATTGATGACATGATACAAGGTTCTATTGAGCGTAAGACATGGGATAATTTGCCGCCTATAAAAAAAATAAGGATATATAAATTAGCTAACGATATTCATAAAATAGTACATTCCGAGGATAAATTTTTGTAATTGTTGTTTTGTTTGAAATCTTGGAATGTTAAAAAGCCAGTTATTAATTTAGCTGGTTTTTTTTATATATTCTTTTTTATGAACCATAACCAAAAGGGTTGTTTTGCGGAATGTCATTTTGCGGCAATTGCCATTCAACATGGTTACAATGTATCAACTCCGCTTATAGGTTCAAGTTATTATGATTGTATTCTTGAAAAGGATGGCATAATGTTTAAAATACAAATCAAATATTTAGGCAAAGATAGGCGAAGGCATAAAAACAGTATTCAAATTACATTAAGGCGTACTGGTTTGCCATCTTATGAAAAAAAATTTGTTGATTTCTTTGCTTTGTGGGATGAGGGTAATAATGGTTTTTTTATAATTCCAAACTTAGGCCAATCTTGTTTAAAAATAAATATCAATGGAAAGTATAAAGAAAATTTTAATAACTTTGCATTGATTTCATAAATAAGTTTGATGTGCCATTAGATTAAAAACCTAGTGGCACTTTTTTTTTATCTTTACATAAAATTAATATCATGAAAATAAAACTTTTAATACCAATTAGTAAAGAGGGTCGTAATTACAATGAGGGTGATATAATTGAAATTAACGAACTTAATTCAAGTAAATGGATTTCTAAAGGATGGGGTGAAGCTATTGTTAAAAAAGAAGCTAAGCCAAAAAAAGAAACTAAAGAACTAAAATTAAAATCTAAAGAAACCAAAAATGAGGCAAGTAAAGATTAATTCAACTACTGGGTCGGAAATTGTTACATCCGCTGATTTAAAACTATTTGCAAAAATAGATACAACAGCTGATGATGCGATTATTGCAAGGCAAATAACTCAAGCTAGGATATGGTGTGAGAATTATATTTCAAGGGATATTGTTGCAAAAAATAGAAGTTATTATTTAGATGAAACCAGCGGCACATTTACAATACCATTTGGGCCAGTTGCAACAATATCTAGTATTCATGCTGATGGTGTTGCATTAACACATACAAATGTTGGTTTAGACAAAGAAACTATTGAGCTGGATAATGGTTATGCTAAAAAAGTAACTGTTGTATATATTACTGATGGTCTTAATGATTCTTTATTACAACAAGCTATATTGCAACTAGCCACAACATATTATGAAAATAGAGTTGATTTTAATTCTGGTGATGAAAACAATGCATCTGATTTAATACCAACCGATACAAGGGATATTTTAAATTCGTATAAAGCAATGTTTTTATAATGAATATAGGTAAACTAAATACTAGAATACAGATAAAAAAATTAACTAATGTATCTGATAATTTTGGCGGTTGGACCAATACTGTTACTAATTATATTGATATTTGGGCTAAGTACAAACAAGTCAAAGGATTAAGAACATCAACAGATGGCCAAAGACAAACCAGGACTGAGGTTGAATTAATATGCCGAGCTGATACAATAGATTTTATTGATGCTAATATTGGTGGTCAAGAGTGGTTTTTTCAAGTAGATGGCGTTGATGAGGATTACAGAATAAATGATATTTACGAAAGTGAATATAAAAATTATACAAAAATAATAGGAATTAAAATTGAATAATGGCAAAAGCTGGTGTTAAAATAAATAGGAGTGATTTAGTTTTGCTAAATAAAAAGTTAAAAAAACTTAAAAAAATTAGCGACCAAAAACTAAGTAGTCAAATAGGTTATACAGCCGCTAACATAGTATCAAAAGCTGTAAAAAAAGTTCCTGTTGATACTGGTAATTTAAAACAATCCATTAGCTATGGTTCACAAAAGAATAAAGCGTATGTTGAAGCGACTGCAAAATATGCACCTTATATTGAGTTTGGTACTGGTGGTGCCATAAATACTAATGATGCTGAGGAACTAGGTATAAGTGCATCAATGATAAAAGCTATGTTTAGTGGCCAAGGTAAAAGAGAGGTTACAATGAAGCCACAACCATATTTTTTTAATTCAGTTAGAGAGGGTTTTTATGAATTATTACAAAAATTAGAACAAGAGCTAAAAAAAGCAACAAAATAATGAAAGACCCTATAAAATTTATAAGACAAAAAATAATTACAACTTGCGGTGGTAATATAAGTTATAATGGTGCAAATGTGCCATTTTATAACAGAGTACCTAATAATGTATCATTCCCTTATGTGAGAGTTTATGGTTTATCAACAAATGCAATTGATGATAACCAATCAAAATATAATGTTGAATGTATTACTAGAATTGAGGTTGTTACTAGATTTCAGAGTACAACTGGTGGTGATTTACAAGCTAATACAATTATGAGTGATATAATGAATTTAATTATAACTAAAAATCAAAGTGCATTTGATTTAACATCTAATAATTTTAATTGTTATGCAGTTCAAAATTCTGGCGTAACATATTTACAAGAGGATTTGACAGACCATACATATTTTAGGGCAATATTAGAATTATCAAATAAAGTTGAACAAACAAATTAAAAAAAATGGCATTACAAGACATGAAAATATACACATTTAACACATTAGCCCTAGGATTATCAATGACAAATATTGAAGTTACATTGAGAATTATTTTGCTAATTGCAACCATAATTTATACAATACAAAAAATAAAAAGTAAAAAACAAGATGGCAACAAAAATTAGCGAGGATACTAACGTACAACTAGATTTAAAAACAATCGGAATTATTATTGCTGGTACAATTTCACTAGCTAGTATGTGGTTTACATTACAAGGCGATATAACTGATTTACAAAATAAAATTGATAATTTTTCTGGTGATGAATTTGTACAACAAATGGAGTTTAAATTTAAAGATGAATTAATTAGAACTAACATTGTTCAAATTGATAAATTAACAGAAAACATTAAAGAGGATGTAGAGGAAAATAAAGAGGCAATAAAAGATTTAGAAGATAAAGTTTATAAAAAAAGATGAAAAAATTTATATTATGTGTGATATTTGTATTGGTTGCGGTTTGTGTTAAAGCTCAAGATTTAACATTGATGCATATTAACGCTAGTTGGAATGTATCAAATAATTTTAATTTAAGAGGCATTGAAAATGCAAAAGTAAAATTTGCATTATTAGAGGACCAGGCACCCTCATTAAGGTCTCAGATTAAATCTGTGCCAATAATTATTTTACTAGATAAAAATGGTAAACCCAGAGGCCAATGGAAAGCTGATTTAAGTTTTAAAATTACAGCTACAAAAGATGAAATACAGCAAAGAATTAATGAAATAATGCTAGAAGGCACAAAACCTAGAAGGGCAACAATAAACTAAAAATAAATTATGATTAGTAAACACATTTCTGAAAAAGAAGCTACTAAAAGTATTACAGCAATGCGATTAGGACTTGCAAATACACCAGATGGCAACATTTTATCTAATATGAAAGCGGTTGCAGAAAACATATTTGAGCCGCTTAGAAAATGGGTTGGTGGTCCAATAAAGATAAATTCTTTTTATAGGTCTGAGGCACTTAATAAAGCTATTGGCGGAGCATCAAAAAATGGTAAACAAACCTCGCAACATTGTTTTGGATATGCAATGGATATTGATGACATCTATGGCTATAAAACAAATGCTGAAATGTTTAATTATATAAAAGAAAATTTAAACTTTGATAGCATGATATGGGAGTTTGGTGATAGCACAAATCCTGACTGGGTCCATGTTAGTTATGTAAGTGATTCAGTTAATAGAAACCGCATATTAAAAGCGGTCAGAGATAAGGGTAAAACTAAATATATAGATATTACAAATAGTTAAATGAACTGGGAATTTGCAATAGTAGAAAAATTAACTACTGGCCCATTATTAGGGTTTAGCTACTATCCAGCAGATGACTTAAATGACTGGACTGAATTTAATTTATATTTAATTTTATTTGTAATGCATTTTAAATTTTATAATAATGAGTAATAAAAAAAAATTCAAAGAAACTACTGTCGGTAAATTATTATTTGGTGCGGCATCAATGATAAATCCAACATTAGGCAAAGTGTTAAGCGGTGTGAGTTCACCGCAAGAGGCATTATCTGAAATTGGTAAATCAAAAATATCAAATGATGATAAAATAAAGCTCCAACAAATGATTTACGAGCAACAAAATAAAGAGATTGAATCAATTACATCAAGGTGGAAAGCTAATTCAATGTCAGATTCATGGCTATCTAAAAATGTACGCCCATTAGTATTGGTGTGGTGTATTGTAGTTTTTTCTTTAGCTGGTATTTTAGATAGTATTGAAAGTGTGCCATTTCATATCGGTGTAACTTGGAATGATACATTTGAAAAAGTTATGATGGCAGTTGTTTTAGCTTATTTTGGTGGGCGTACAACAGAAAAAGCAACAAGTTTTTTTAAAAAATAAATAAACAATGGAAACTATAAAACACATTTTTGGATTTTGTGGGGAATCACATCCAAATATATTTACATTAATTTTAGTTATAGTATTATTAAAAATTTTAATTTATAAACTATATAAAGCTAAATTTAACAATGGCTAAAAACATAGTAAACAATTACAGAAAAAAGCATAAAAAAAGGCGGCCAGGTGTTCATTCTAAAAATGCATCAAAAAGTCAAAATGGTTATAAGAAAAAATCTAGGGGTCAAGGAAAATCAAGGTAGCTAAAATTGCTTAAATTTGTAGTTTAAAATAAATATATGGCTACTACATTTACTGGCTTAAGGGTTCAAGATACTTATAATGCAATCCTAAAAATAGGCGATAATACAAATTTAACTGGAACTGCAAAACTACTAAGCGATGGCCTTGGTAATGCATCCGCTGTTTATTTATCGACTACTAGATTAGGTATTGGTGTAACTCCAACATATCAATTTCAAACAAGTGCAAACGCTAAAATTGGTGGTAATTTAATTATTGCTGGTGATTTAACAGTAAATGGTACAACTACAATTATTGATTCAACAATTATTGCTATTGGCGATAATATGATTGAAATGGCCAAAGGCAATACAGCTAATACAAAAGACATTGGCTGGTATGGTAAAATAGTATCTACTGGTACTAAATATGTTGGAATGGCTTATGATGCATCAACTGGTATTGCAACCCCAAAATTTAATTTAGGTTTTGGAACTGTTGAGCCAGGGAATACATTTGCAACAACTGTTACTGGTACTTTAGTTGCTAATTTAGAGGGGAATGTTACTGGTAACGTAACTGGTGGTACTATAAGCGGAACAACTGGTACATTTTCTAGTGAAATTACAGCAAATGATGATATAAATATTAATAGTGGTAAACTTGTTGTCAATGATACACAAGCAGAAGTTAGAATTAAATCTTCCTCAGATACTGGCGAATCATTTATTAATTTCGCTGATACAAGTGACAACAATGTTGGTCAAATACACTATGGTCATGCTGATAATAAAATGGTATTCAGAACAAATGATACTCAAAAATTATTAATTAATGATACTGGTGAATTTATAATTGGTACTGGTACAAACAATGCTGGATTTATTGATTTTGATGGCACTAATTTACAATTTAACACCCAAAGAAATCCAAATGATGGTAATTTTGTTGATAGTAATAAATCCCATGCACATATAGGTTTGCAAGGTGCTGATGGTGGTTCACAAATAATTTTTGGTACAGCTAGTGCAAATAATACATTAGCAACAACAAATTTAACTATAACACCAACAAACTCAACTTTTACTAATAATATAATTGGAACTACTGCAACATTTACTGGCTTAGTAACTGGAATTGCACCAACATCTGATTTGAATTTTGCCACAAAAAAATATGTAGATGATAGCATACCAGTTGTACCAGGCACACCATCATTAAGCTCTGTTTTAGCTGTTGGTAACACATCTGGCTCAAACAATATTATAATGTCATCAACTGCAAAGATTGGTATTAATATAGGTACACCAGAATCAAAATTGGATGTAAGAGAGGATGCAAATAATGTTTATACAGCTTATTTTTATAATTCAGATACTGGTGCAAATGCAAATGGTATTAATGTACAAACAGCATCAACAAATGCTAATGCTTATGCTTTTAGGGTTAATTCTGGTAGTAATTCAAATGCCTTAACTGTAATGGGTAATGCAAATATTGGTATTGGTACCTCAACCCCTAGTTTTCAATTATCAATTGAAAATCATGCAACAACCAGTTCAATTGCAACAATGGAACTTGATGGCAAAAGAACAAATGGTACTGATGGTGCTGTTGGTGAGCTTATTTTTTCAAATAATGGCGATACTTTTGCAACAGTTGCCGCATTTAGGGATGGTGCTGATAATGCTGGTAGCTTTCAATTTCAAACACAAAACTCAGCTGGTTTTAGTACAAAAATGGCAATTTCAACAGAGGGTTGCATTGGTATTGGAACAACAACACCAACTGCCAGATTAGATGTATTAACAAATTCAGCAACTGGCGATAATGATATTGATAGAACTGTAAGGTTTAGAGCTGATAATGGTGAACAAAGATTTTTGTTTAATGTTGGGCGGAGTGGTAATGGTTCATTGCTTAGTATGTATGATGCATCTGAGGTTGAAAAAATTAGATTATCTACTGGTGGAAGCTCTTATTTCAATGGTGGTTCTCTCGGCATTGGTACAACATCCCCAGATAGGAGTTTAGATGTTGAGGGTGATGGTATGGCTATATTTGGTACTGGTGGTTATACTGAATTAATGATTAGAGGTCAAGATGAGGGTGTTGTTAGAAATGTTGGTGCTTTTCATTTGTCTATAAGGAGTGATGTTGGTGGTGATAATGATGATTTAAAATTTTTAAGATTTATAAATGGTTCTTATACTGGAATTGCAATGCAAATTCAAAACACAACTGGAACCATTATTGGCAATGGTATTTATACTGCAAACAATTCAATTAAAATATTTGAGGCACAAAGAAATGGTGGTGCGGTGGCAAGTGATTGGAGTTATGATGATGCCACAACTGATATGTCATTAGGAACATCAACAGCTCATTCATTTTCATTAAAAACTGGTAATACTAGAAGAATGGTTATTACATCGGCTGGTAGGGTTGCTATAAAGGATAAACCAAATTCTGGTTTGGCTTATGATGTTTTAATTTCTGTTGGTACTGGTGCAGATGGTGATGTTGGTTATCAAACTGTTGACCAACTAGCGGCTAATATTGGTGCAAGTACAAGTTCAAACTGGGTAAAAACTGGAAATGATATTTATAATAGTAATACTGGAAATGTAATTATAGGAAATACAAATGTTGACAATCCGAATTCATTAGACAAAGTTTTAGAAATTGAGCATGGTGGCTCTGTTGGTTTAATATTAAATGATTCTAGAGATACTCCTATTGGTTTAGAAAATAGAGGTGCTGTATTTCATTTAACACACAATACAAATTCAAGATTAATTGTTGATGGTGCATCTGGTAATGTCCAAATTAATCCTGGCTCTTTAACAATGTCATCTGGTGCTATAAATGCTAAAAATATATTATTTAGTACAGCGGTTATACCAGCCGCAAATACACCAAGCATAAATCTTAGAGATTCAAATAATGAGTTTTACTTTCAATCTGGTTCAGCTCATATCTTTAACTTTATAAGATACGATAATAGAAACACTATGATGAACATTGATTCAACTGGTATTAATGTAACTGGAGGAGGAATTTTTACTAACGCTGTGGGAATTGGAACAACATCGCCTAATGCTAAATTAGAAGTTGCTAGTGGTCAAGCTAAAACTGTTACTTCTGGTGTGGAGTTTGCAAGATTTGGAACATCAAATGAAGCATCAAATTATGCAACTTTAAATTGTGAGATGAAAGGTGGAGCTTCGGCTGCTGATAGAAAATGGATATTTCAAACAATAGAAGCTGGGGTTGCTAATGCGGGTAATATAGTTTTTCAACAACATGGTGGAAAAGTCGGCATCGGGACAAGTGCTCCAACAAAAGAATTAACAGTAGAAGGTGCTATAAGTGCTAGTGATGAT
>Ga0181408_1000136_pt1 | contig 22817 bp, 10 predicted proteins | sample 31SPOviralmetaG_FD_130137 | JGI IMG/M metagenome (GOLD analysis project Ga0181408, IMG submission 130137) | Marine viral communities from the oligotrophic San Pedro Time Series (SPOT) site, San Pedro Channel, CA, USA - 31 SPOT_SRF_2012-02-16 | ecosystem: Environmental > Aquatic > Marine > Strait...
ACCTACACTTGTCACTCTAATAGTTGGTTGTATTTGGTTATCTAAACTAATTGCGCCAAGCCCCTCAGCTTCTGAATAATACCACTCATCTGGTTCATCTACGTCTTCGACAGGAACAAAAACCCATCCATGCTTAGTGAGAGGAAGAGGAACATTAAGAACATCGCCTACTGAAAAGCCAGCCCCAGCCCCTCCGCTTGGAATGCCAATGGATCCAGCTATTTTAAAATACTCTCTCCTTGCTGTGTACTGTCGACTGCCAATCCTTTCAGAACCCAATTCAATCGAGGCTGGAAACTTAGGCCTAGAGGGAAAAGTATAAGTTTCAGATGTGGTAGCAGTAGAGGGGATTCGGTTGTCTGTTCGCGCATATACATCTAAAGGAGGAGAATTACCTGCGCCCACGTTAACTTGGCCGAACTGATATGAACTGCCAGCTGTGCTGCTATATCTAAAATTTCCGCGTTCTTCTATCTGAGCTGTAAGTACCTGACCTAGTGCACCTACACTTGTCACTCTAATAGTTGGCGTTGTTGTCGTGCCAACGAGAGGAGATTTTGGCATATTACCAAAACTCGCCGTTTCTGAGTAATACCAATCACTACCACCATCATCTGGATCATCTTCACGAAACCATCCGTGCTTACTAGAGACGAGTGGAACATTTAGAACCTCCCCCACTGAAAAACCACTTCCCGTGCCTCCGCTTGGAATGGAAATAGATGCCATTCGAAAACTACTTCCAAAATTAAACCTTCCGATGGATTCAGATGTCAAAGTAATGCCAGCTGGTAACCTCCGCCCAACACCTATTTGGTATGCTTCTGGAAAATGGCGTTGCCCTCCATAATAAGCTTCTCCAAAGTAAGTTCCTGTTCCAAGACTTCTAGTTCTGTTTCTATCAGCATTTTGAACTCTTCCAAAGTATTGAAACTTTCCGCGGTTTACAAACGCCCCACCTGTTATTCCACCTGTTTCAGAAACAGCGGTGACTCTAAAGGTTGGTTGATCATAAAGTGATACCGGCCATGTATAAGTGAACTCGTTATCATCATCATTATTATACGTAAATGTTTTGGGGTCTCGAAGAGGTATATCGAAAACTTCGCCAACAGAAAATCCAGTACCTCCACGCGTTATAGTAAATGTACCCATTTCATACTGCCAGCTAGGTGAGCTCGGCCGACTTGTACAAGATATAGAAGCCGATTGATAATCTATTTCCCAAATAGTAGATCTCGTACCACTTTTTAATAAATCTACTCGTATAATGCTTGGATCGCCGTTGAACGATACCGTATGCACGCCGTTTAAATCTATATTTTGTGTTGACATAGTCTTCGTATCATAACGTAATTTACAACTTACGCAGAAGTTATTGTGAGAATTCCGTTAGATACACTAGCTGTCACACTCGTACCGGGCTGTCCGTCTTGGCCACGCGGGCCCTCGGTAGGGAAAACCTTTAGTTCGAGAAGTCCAGACGCACTAAATTTAAAATGCTGTAGATTTACCGCTACGTTCAACGCAGTACTAAATAGATCGAGTTTGTCGCTATCATTACCTTGCGCGTTTTGCACGTTTATACCATTACCAGCGTGTATACTTACCTGTTGCACATCATCTGGAAGAACCTTAATGATATATTGCGTTATGAGATACGGCTGCATAACATTAACACTGCCCGTCAAGCTCGCGGATGCACCAGATAATGAACCAGATAACGTACCAGCGCCGTGTGAGTGCGTTGCCGTCGCATTCTGCGAAGAAGAAGAATTAGTAGAAACAAGAACATCTGGATCATCGCTATATGATGAACCAAACGCGCCTCTTCCTGTCTGATTTTGCCCTGTTAATAGTTTAGTCCCTGCTCCTTGCGATTGATTTCTTGAGGTATTCACCTGCACTGGATTCGTATTCATGGTATGACTATGAGCCTTAACACCAGTCTCTGCGCCAGTAAGCTTATGACCAGCTGTACTGCCACTTATACTTACCCCACCAGTTACATTACCACTCCCACTAAAGCTTTGATTTATTTTTCCTCCCGTATTTCCAACAATATACGTAGAACTTCCTGCGCCTAGAGGAACTTTACCGGTAAGATTAGGTAATCTAAAGTTATTGGTTGATGCAGTACCGTATTTATTAGCTATTATTCCAAAAAGCTCTGAATACGTATTCTTAGACACATTCTCGCCATTACAGAATTTCCATTTTCCATCAGCAGGTAAAGATGTACCAGCCCACGGCATAATCGTACCAACAGGGACTATATCGTTAAACACAAGTGTACTTAAATTTACACTACCTGATCCACCCGCAACTTCTTCCCAAGTTAAATTGCCTTGCGAGTCTGTTCGTAAATATCTACCTCCAGTATAATTGGCTGGCCAAGTATAATCGTTGTTGCGCAGCCGCATCTTACCTGATTCTACCAAAAGACGATTATTAGGTTCTGTACCATTAATCTCAATCCCTGAGTTCGGGTATCCTGCTCCTCCTACCACGCGTATACCATCATAAAAATCAACCTCCGTTAAGAAAGCCTTTTTACCACTAATCGATTCAGGTTGTCCGCTGGTGCCTCCAGTAAAAGTAACACAATTATCAATATTAGTTGTATTTGCAGAAATCGCCTCTCCAAGGGTGTCGAGCTCAGTTTGCAAATTAGTTACATTAGTAATTACGTGAGTGTGATTAGTATCAGCCTTACTCGATAAATCAATATTACTTATAGCACCCTCAAGACTATCTTCAATTGATGCGAAGTCAGCGCCAAGTTGATTGGTTTTAATTCTCCACTGATCAAAAGTATCAGTTTGTTCTACTGGTATAAAATCTGCCATACTCTTATTTATCTATTTTTTTAGTCAATGTTTTTACTAAAGATGCTAATTCAGAAACCTGAGATTTCAAATCTTGTAGTTCGGTTTCTTTTTGTTTACGAAGTCGTTTACGTTTTACTGCTTGAGAATAAGCATTAGAATCGCGATTTAAGATAGCACCGGTGAACACGTCCTTTTCAAGATTTGTGTTATTCTTTACTATTTTTCTTTGTGCCATATTAATCAAATGTTGCAATTGCTCTGAAGTCTTGTACTGTTGGTACATTAACAATGTCTGTTGAAGTTAATACAATTTTCACTGCAAAGGCTGTAAATTCTAAACCAAACCTTGGATCTGCAGGCCCAGGATCATCATCTTCTAAAGATTCTGGATCAAAATCATATTCAATCTCGGAGTATCTTCCATCAGAATTAACAGGAATACTTTTAGTAGGCCTAATTTCTTCCCATGGAACATCATCATAATCAGAATCATCTATCTTCAGCTTAACGAGAACTCGAATATTAGAATTAACACTTGGTCTATTACCTAAAAGATAAATATTTAATCTATCGGCAGGATCGTTAAGTGCAACAGTGCGTGTAATATATTGAACATCTGCAGTACTCGAATCGTCAAGATAAGAGAATCCATCATCGATACGTCCATCATTAGAAGATACACGCGTGTCAGTAGTTTCTCCTATAACAAGACCCTGTAATGAAGAAACTGTAAATGTTACATTAGGAGCTCCGCCGTTGCCTAATACACTATCGGGAATAGTGACAACTTCATCTACAGAGTAACCAGTACCACCAGAAACAAGAGTAATATCACTTACATTACCGGTTGAAGAATCAACAGTAACACTAAATGTTGCTCCTTCGCCAGTAGTGCCGGCACCTACTACTGGATTATAAGTAGAAGCTACGCGAGAAGTATTAGCAGCAGTACTAGTAGCGTTGATACCTGTAATCACTCCGCGGTCAGAGCTAACAATTTGTGATACTGCTGGATTATTGATAATATTACTTATACCCAATAACGATAAGCGTGAAAGATCTAACAACGGTGATATATATTCAGATGTTGTAGATAAGACTGCAGTGAGAATAATGTCGGATGCATTTGCTATAGTTACTGGTTCTGTTAAGTATTCTGTATTATTAAGATCAAAAGAATAAGACTCACCGCTGCTTCCAGCAAACTGAATTGACGTACTAATTCCTGTTTTAGGAAGAACTACATTAGACGAGAAAACCAAGAAGTTGGAGATAACAAACGATGATTGAGTTCCTAATCCACTAAAAGTAACAGTTTCTGAAGTAGATGTATCGTATTGAGCTCTATAAAGCGTAAACTTGAAATCGCGATTTTGATCAGGTGTCCAAGTTGATGCATTCTGTGACTTAAAAGACACACCGGTATAAGGATTCTTATCTATTCTACCCTGACCATTTACATCGTCTCCACCAGTTTCTGACAACCACATACGAAAATCAGGTGAGTTTGATATAACAACAATAGCGTATTCAACACTAGGCTGTAAATAAACTGGGGCATCAAATGTAATAGTCGTAGCATATGTAGCATCTAATCCATTTATTCCATCTCCTGCGATAGATGCTGCGATATGTCCGTGCTTACCAATATTGTCTGAATAACCAGCATCACTTTCTGTAAGAGGATTGCCAGAACCATCTGTAACGCCTGTTGTTGGATTTAAGACTACCTCACTAAATGGAACTATATTCTGTGTTGGAATACCGTTTTCTACAGTCACCAAATGTACTGTAACAGGGATACTTGCATGTTTCTTTTGGAAAAATAAATCCAATTTAGTAACAGAAGTGCCAGTGGCAATTTCTCCAATAATAAATGACTGTGCAAGAGGATCGCGGTTTCTGCGAGGTGGAGGCGGAGGAGTTATGTATGCAACATCAACATCTCTGTCTATATCTGTAAGAGTGCGTTCTGAAGTTAATCTTTCTTCATTGAACTCAGGAATTCTTGTAGAAAGAATAGTTGTTTCCTTTGTTTCAATTAATCCAGTAGCGTTATATGTTGCAGAGCCAAACGTAGTAGCGTCTGTGATAGAATTCCTAGGTGAATCAGTAAGAGTAACTTTTCTTTCACCTGTTTTGAATTTGATATCGGTGTTATTAGGTATAAAGCACTCTATGTCAATACTACCTGAAGCATCAGTAATTAATTCTACTCGAGTAATAGCAGGACTTCGCGCTGCAAAAATTTCTGCGGCGGTTTGATTTAAATGAATTTGGGCTGCATCGCTTTTAGCATCAAATTGGCTTGAAGCTGATGAAAGTTTACTAGAATAATCACTAATATTAACGCCATCGAAGAATACATATAACTTTGTGTTTGGCTTAAACATTTGGCCATGTATTTCAATTCTTCGCGAACGGATAAATGGTATGAATGATACGTCAACAACTCTTTCTCCAAGATTTTCTTGTTGCTCTCTAAAGCTCATGGTTGTTCTTATACCCTCGCGAGATTGTTCAGTAGTAGTAGTTGTAGTAGTAATACTACCACGAAGTGCTCTCACATCACGTCTGCCAGTTATTGCTTGCTTTGCAGCAGCATTTGCTGCTCGAGTTTCTCTATTACCTTGATCACTCCGGCCGATTCTAACATTTTCTACTTGAGAATCAACACCAGTCCAATCAGTTTCCCATTCACTCCATTTAGTTCCAATAGCGCCGGATTCTTCAGCAAGAAATTGAACAGCGTCTGCAGAACCAGTAGAATTAACAATCACGTCTGGCCTTACTCTTGTTTCTTTCCATTCATCCATTGAAGGATCGAGTTTAACAACTCCAAACCATGCAGCTACATCAAATGGATTTACACTTTCTGAAACACTTGCGTAAGGCTGTGTAATTAGAGGAACATCGGTGTATGGTAATGTAACAGTTTCCTGAGATCGATAAGGATTTTGTGCACCAAGCAATACGTTAGTTGTACTATAGGAAGGTCTTAAAATACCACGCGCTGGTTCGATAGCACATTTGTAATCAGAATCAAACGGATTACCAATGTTATGGCCTATAAAACTATCTACAAGAATTCCATTCTTAAATCTTTCTTCACCACCATTTGTGAAGATTTTCTTTTCTGTAGCTTCTTGTTCAAGCAATGAAAGGGAAGTATAGTACTCTAAATTCTTTACACGCTTTTCGATTGTACCAATATCTCTCATTGTATATCGACGATTATCAATAAATTTTATATTAATATCTCCTGTATCAAACGTATAAGCAGGAACAAACAATTCATGGAGAGCCATTGAATCACCGGGTGTTGCAGGTACTATTGGATTAAGAGAAGGTGTTCCTTTTACAACATCAAAGTCACCGATGTTTGAAACAACCACCTTATCGTATCTTGGAAGATAAACATTTAAACTATTGAGTTCTATAACCGTGTTAGGATCTACAGAACTTCTAGAATTATTAGAGCCAACATAAGGTCTAAAGTCTAAAACATCGGCTAAGAATAAATTTTCGTACGTAGGAATCTCATTATACTCAACATTAACTCCTGATTCTTCGTCACCGCCATAACTATCAACAGAGAAAAACTCGTTTTGTGTTGTCCAATCAAAGTAACGATACTCTATAGATAACGTATCACCATTCAAATCAGTTGATCCGGTATAAGTGATCCCACCATCTTGATAAAAATTATCTCTTTGTCCGTTGTCGAGAGTAAACTGTGATGTGATATTTTCATTCGAATTAGAAGTATTTGTAATACTTACGATATCAAAGATATCGAACTTAGCTAAGTCTATATAAGAACCACTCGTAAAAGCGCTACTCGGTATATTAATAGTTTCTGTATGAGTTTTCCGCACTTTAGTGCCATGAGCCGCGTCTGACTTTTGCACAGTTGCAACAATAGATGTTACAGCTCCACTAAATTCAAGATCAACTGTGGCAGTGCCTTGACCTGAAATAGCAGTACAATTTTGATCATTGCCACTTGCGTCTATTCCTATATAATCAGAGAAACTATCAGATTCAAAAATCTCATTAGTGCCAGCAGAGATCTGCGGTGTGAGACTTGATTGTACTTGGGATGTTCTTTTATAATTTATGTGAGCCACTGTCACAGACTCGACAGTATTATGTGGAAGAGGGAAAAGTAAATTATTATTGTTTGATTCGAATAGCTCGAAGGTTGAATTGGCAAGTGGTTCAAACTTAAACGTAGTAGTAGAAATTGAAGTGGCTTGACCGAGGAATCCGGCTGTAATGTTTACATCATATATGTATAACCGATAGTTGTTATCACTTACTTTTTCTAAAGAACGAACTTTACAGGTACCACCTGTTACACCATTAATGGTGTATGTCACACTTTGATCGCTAAAATTTGGTAAGGCGTCTGTACCTGAGGCACCGCTAATATTTCCAACAACGTAATTACCGAGAGTCAGTGTAGTAAATGCTGGATTAGCAGATGAAGCAACATTTAATGTATCTCGTGCTTTTTCAACTTTAATTTCTTTTTTGTTTTTTAGATGAACTCTATATCCTTGAACATAAGCAACAGAAGGTTCAATTCCAGCAAGATAATGTTTCTCGCCATAAACTACATTACTATCACTACCAAGCTCGATCTTTTCAATTGCATCTAAGTTTGTAATATCGGCTGCAGTAAATCTACCTCTGTTACCAGCCTCGTCATTTAAGTATTCTCTAACATCAAGCTTAAAAGGTTTCAAACAATAATCACCGCTTTCTTCAGATGTACGATTAGCAAACTTTCTATCAAGTTGAGTGTATTCAGTGCGAGCTGGCTTTACAACAACATCTAAATCTGTCTTAAAAAGGGTTATATACGATTGAACATTGTCTACATGTAAAACGCCAGTATTATTTGTAACAAGCGCATCGTCAAGATCACTTAAAAAGGCAAGCTGAAAATCTATTTTATAACGGTCTGCGCCGGGCGCAGTTTCGTTTGGATATCCTGTTGCGTTATCTAATAGTAGTGGATCAGTCACATAAGTAACAACTGTGTCTGTTACAATAAAGGCAAGCCTACCGTTTAGTGTGTATTCTTCTGAAGGTTTAGCAATATAGATTTCTTCAGCCTCGTTATAAACAAACTCGCCATTGACGAAATACACACCAGCATCTGTTTTACCAATAGCACCATGACCAGTTTCTGCAACCGTAGCAAATGATGTTCCTGTATTAACTAATTCAGTAGGATTTTGACTATTGTCATTTGGATCTACGATAGCGTTATCTAATTCGATTACATCAGTTGCAACGAATTCTCGAATGTTATTGCCACTTCCATCTTGCACAGATGAATCATAGCGAATAAAGAAACGATACTTGTTTTCTTCTGCCAACGCTTCATAACGTAAAATTGACGCTTTTAGACCATTGCTATTTTCTATTTTTAGTATCTGATCAATGTATGTAATGATCGTAGCAGGAGTAGCAGGAGCGGTTGAAACATTATTGATCTCCTCCTCCAGAGTAATATCAATGTACTTGACGTCAGTATCTAAGTTGCCTCTACCTTGTAGAATAGGACCTTCTTTATAAACGCTTTGACCAAACTTATCGATCTGCGACTGCAGCATAGACTGCATTTGATTTAATTCACGAACCTGAACACTTACACCAGGTTTGAATAAAATTCTTAAATAATTTTTACCTTCAGCACCAGTAAACTGAACACTATTGGTATTGAAATCATCATTATAAGGAGGGACCGCGTATGTTTTAATTGCCATTAGAATTGAATAACTAGTTTAATGTCTTCTTGCTGATTGCTGTTTCTTAAAATTGCTTTTCTATTTTCAAGAAAAAGTGCTTCACCTGTGCCTGGATTATATTCGCCTTGTCCTAAAGTACTTATTGCATAGTTTGTGGTGGTCGTTCCAGCAGGTGTTGTAAAATTAACATTTCCACTTGCAAGGAAAGGTTTTTCGTTAATTTCTCCACTTGAATTTTGGTGATAATACACTCGACCAGTGGCTGTATCAACATAATCTAAATACGCTTTTGCTGCGTTTGTCTGGTGTTCGATAACTGTACCAGCGTCTACAGGTATTCCACTTACATTAGAGAATTCCAAATATTGGAGAGTATCAAATATACTTAAAGATGCATCGGCAGGAGTATCGTTATCTGTGCGGGTTGCACCTTTTACAAGACTTACTTGTCTAAATGCCACATTGATTGGCGCTTCACCGCCTAAGTTTCCTTCGTATGATCCAAATAATCCGGCGTAAAAACTAGGCAATTCACTTCTTGGAGAAAATCCAAATCCAGAGATTGGCGCAACTAATGGTCTAATGTCAGTTTCTTTACCATCAACAATAACTGAAGCGTCTGCGTAGCCGCTTCGCCATTGGTCTGTTGTAATTTCAATTGAAGTAATTGAATTATTCGAAATAGTTACATCGTAATCCGCTCCATCAGTATTGCTGGATCTTATGTTATGGTCTGTGACTATAGCACCTGTTGAGTCTTTTCCAACTAATCGAATGTCTTCTGTTCCATCAATGCCACTACCTCCATCGACAACCTTAAAGCCATATACAATACCTCCAGTCGCATTAGATGCATCTGTAATATCACCTGAGGCAGTAAGATCAGCAGGGATGTCAACAAACTGATCTGTGTAAAAATTAGACGTACTATCTAGATCACAAACATATGCCCAAACATAGTTATCAGTTAATGAACTAGGAGCAGTGTATGTAGTCGCTGTAGGATTAGTAGTACTCGCAGTAGCACCGGCATTATTTAGACACACAAAAATCTTATCGTTGTGTGTCATATAGCATGGATAATACGCTACAGCGCCGATTGTTTCGAAGTTAAAGATGTTAGGATCATAAGGATCATAGACCTTATATATTCTACCACTTCTCCATTCATTCCGAGGTATTACACTAAAGGTTTCTTCTACCTTTAAAAGAGAAATAAGATTTTTTAGAGTGTCTTCTTTTTCAATTAATGTATTAGTTGGAAGAGGCACTGTATAACTCAAGTTCGACTCGTCAACACCATTAAGTGTTGGCCAAGGTTCCGTTTTTCCGATACCGATAAAATAATCATCAGTAGTACTATCTTCAATATCGTTAATGAATAACTCTCTTGAATTTTTTCTAAATTGGTTTGTAATAATTGCTGACATAATGTTATTTATAAAGATTAATCGATTGCTGATATATAATTATTATTGCTACCTTAATTCGGAAATCCCGTAATATGTGACTGACCCAACCCCGGTTTTTGTAAATCTATAAGTAGTATCTGGCGGTATAATCATACTACCGTTACTTGATACTCCTCCGCCACTATTTGTGCTAGTAGCGAACGTAAACTGAGACTCCGAACCTCCGAGTGGAGTTAAGTGAATATGTATGTTGTGAGCGTCTGATCCGCCTCCAAAATAACCTTTTACCTCAATGGGCTTACCTGTGTCATTATAATAAGACGTTCCGGTTATATTTCTAGCCGCATTCGAAAAAGACACCCATGTTTGATCGTAACCCAAACCTGTTTGCGCTGTAGAGGATGCGTCAACTCCATCCACCGCATCAATTTTTGTCAATACAGATCGATCACCGCCAATGCCGTTAGTTGTACTTAAGAATTTATAACTAATGTTATATCCAACACCCCATAGGTTATCGTCTTGATCAGCCCCTACAAATGCATTATAATGGTCATAACCAAAGAGTTGGAAATCCTTTATAAAGACTCTATCTTCTTTAGCCATTTTTGTAAATGTGCTACGGTTAGTTAAATCGCCTGTTCCTAATTGCCCATGACCATTATAGCCTGATACAAACACTGTTCCATCAGTTTTAAGAATATACGCCGCAACATAGCTATCAGGGCCAAATAGTTTTACTTTCTTATTGTTTGTTCCTAAAGCAGCTATAGTAGTAGGAGAATTTCTCTGAGTTAAATCACCTGTTCCTAATTGACCAAGCGCGTTGTATCCAAACACCGTAATACCACCATCAGTTTCTATAACAATGGTTGAAGCAGTTGTACCGGCTGTGCTTATTTGAGAAACACCATTTGTAAGTGTAACTTGTTGAAATAAGAAACCGTTAGTCGTATTGCCTAATCCTAATTGACCATAAGCGTTATCGCCTGCAGCCCATAGATCTGTCCCATCCACGATAAATACCGATTTGTTAGCTTCAGTGCTATTGGCCACAAGATAATCTCCTTCTCGACCAGTATCAGCAAATAATGACTTTGCCGTAGCGTGTCCTAATCCGCCACTACTCACACTACCGCACGACCATACTTTTCGATCTTCAGTGATTATAAATGACTTGCCATTAGAAATACTATTAAATGCAAATGCCTTTTCAGCTTTACCATTTGCCGCGCCCTCACCAAATCCTGGAATTTGTCCAGGTGACATATTCACTGCGTTGTTATAAGTCTGCGCTGATCCTCTTCCTAATTCATTCGCATTATTATTTCCCCAAGAATAAGCTGTTCCATCATTTAGAATAGCAAGACAATGCACATAGTGAGTGTTTCCATTTCCTACTGATAACCATGCAACATCTTCAAGAATCAATTGAAAGCTTTTTTGCTCGCTCAGATCGCCTTGACCAAGCTGGCCAGTACCACCATATCCTGCACCGAACACTCGTCCTCTATCTGTTAACACGAATGCACTAACATAGTTATCACCTGAATAATAATACTCGATTACCTTTTCACCGGTTTGTAATGGAATTTGCACACGAGAGTATGAAGGTATTGCCGCAGGAGATGCGCCATTCAGCTGATACGTACCTCCACCACCAGAGAAGATAAAGCTACTATCTTTCGAAATATAGCTAGAACCAAAGAATGTGCTGTACCCTTGATGATTCGGTGGATCAAAGAAAAATCCAAAGGAATTATCATACGACTTATATGTGCTAATTGCATTTGTCTTATAATTCTCAATGGTGTATTTCTGACCCATACTTGGGTAACCACCATGAGATGGACAAGGCAATTTAACTATACTTCTTCCATTGAGTTCAAATTTTATTAAGAGAGGTTGCCATGCATGACCTGATAAGTTTTCATTTATTGTGAATGTTTTCTCTCCTACTAAGTCAGTTGAATATAGAAATCCATTACTTTCGTATTCACTACCCCATGTATAAGTACCAAAAATGGTATTTGCATTCCAATCAACTGTTATCGTAATGTGATCTATTTCTTCATTAGCGGCGGCATTATAATTCCAATTATTTACTATGCTTATAACTGATTTAGATACGTTATCTGGAATTTCAATTGGAAATACACCAGACCAGTCAGTTGCGCCAGTTGTGGCTGGATCCTCACTTGTAAATACAGATGGACTATTAACAAAAGTACTTGTGTTTTCATCAACATATCCTTGCGGGCTCTGCTCGGACAACTGTGAACCAACGATCTGAATAATATCAACATCTGGACTTAACTCAACTCGTTTTGTACATTGAGCTCCAACGATTTCGAATTCTACACCTTCGTTTTGATTGCGAATAAGATTAAAGTCGATTTCGATTTGACTCTGCCCTTCGTTAACTGGCACTAATAATACCTGATTAAGATCATGACGCAAGGACCCACTTTCAGAAATTCTCCGAATGGATTCAGATAAAGGTTTTTTCGAGCCATCTGGATATGATATATACAATTCTGTTCGCCTATTGCTATTGCTATCATGATGCCAGTTGTGGACTCTAATGAACAACCCTCGAATATTTCGATTAACGAGTCCAGTACCCGTTAGATTAGCAAGAGGAAATTGAATAGAGCCACTAACGCTGTGTGCATTTTCACTACCGCCGTAAGCGTTCCACCATGACCCAAATCCAACTCGGGTTGTGTCGTTGAGAGTTGCATCATAATCATTAGAGCTAACATCGACACCGCTACGTCTGTCCTCTGCTAGATTATGAATGAATGGTGTGAATACGCCACTTTGAGGAGTCGCTTGATTTATTAAGTCTGTAAATGTTTGACCAGCAGGAAGAGTGAAATATGCATCGTAATGTTCCTTAGAGTCCATATTGGCACTGCTGTTCTCAAGATTTGCCCAAGTAAGATTCGTATATGTAACATTACTTGCACCGCTAATTGGCATGTATTCCATATCAGCACCATAGTTACCAAAGTTTCCAGTAATCCATTCTGTACCATTATAGTACATTGAATCCCCATAAGAAGGAGTTACGCTTGAGTCTACATCAGTATGATTATTACTAAATAGCTTGTGCGGTGTTATAGTTGAAGCAGTAGTTTGAAATCCTCCAGTGTTTGAATCATAAATCAAGAAGTCGTTTGCTTGGATACTCTCTGTTCCTACTAATTTATTAGCAGTGATGTTATAATCGTCTATCTTAGTTGTCGTTACTGCACCTGTTCCAATCTGCCCTTCCTTTATTATGTTAAGTGATAGTGTATCATTTGCAAAAGTAAAAGCCAAAGTATCGATCTCAGTTTCACCAATCTTTCCTGCTACTTCTGCAGTAAGATCACTAAGATCATTGGTTAGTGTAGTGTCCGCCGCACTTCTAGTCGTGGCCTCGGCAGCAACGAGACTATTAGCATGATTTTTGGCCGCTGTAAGATTGGCGGAATCCGCACTGATTCTCGCATCCGTCTCTGCGGTATCTGCATCATCAATGTATCCTTTATTTACAAGTGATGTCGTAGCGCTTCCATTTGTACTCAGTAAAGTAGGCTGAAGTAGCGATATTTTATCGTCACGCAATTGAAGTACAGATGTTAGTGTTGCAACACTACCTGTTGTGGTGCCTCCCTTTAATTGAAAATCTAATAGCTCTTGATTACTGTCAACAGAAGATGTAATTCTCGCAGAAGAGCCAGCTCTATCAGGAATACCACCTGTATGATTAAATGTGATATTAGCATCACCGTAACCATCATTAAGTGTAAGACCAATGGTACCTCCTCCATCAGTGCTTGCACCCGAATCAACATATCCTGCAATAATATCGTGGCCCGCTCTTAACACCCCGCCTGTTGTCCACGTTGGCGCGCCAGTACTTAGATTATCTTCAAGCGCAGGTTTAAGATCATCTATTGTTGCTTGATACGTATCCAGCCCGCTTTGTCCATCTGCTTGTACTATTGCTAATAGCTCGGGTCCACTTGGAGTTGATGGAATTAGGTCTAGTTCTGATATTTTGATTTCAGCCATAGTTATATTTATACGATTATTTTTATTTTAATTTATTATTTTACTAAGTATGCATCGCCATTAGGGTCTGTCGCATCCTTATCTTCAGTTGTTATATCTTCAAGATCTTCAGTGTTCAAGCGAAGATTGTCTATAAGAGATATATCAATAATAGATCTTATGTTATTAAAAATATTTTGATTATTAAAAACCGCTTCTTCAAACGTAGTGTTTAAATAAGGTCCAATTTCGTTTACATCGAAAAATTTAAGATTTTGTAAATAGTCTCCGCGAGCAAATGCATTTCTGTCTTTTGTTGTTATGTGAAGAAGATGAAGTGTCGATAGTACCATCCTTTGATATGAAGGATCATTGGGCCCAAGACCAAATTCGAAAGCTTCAATAATCATTTCAAGGAACCTTAAGTCTCCAGTTAACCAACCCGGTTGAAAGAGTGGCATGTGGTGCGCATTATCACTTGCATCTAAGATAGATGGTGGTGTTAAACCTTCCATCCAATCAAGATCAATCAGAGGATCGTTGGTTCTATAATTCTGTGTGTATCGTGTACTATCAAATGTTGCCTTATATTGTCTTAATACCTGATCAAACCGCACCTTCGGGCCAATCCAATTGTTTTCTATATAAAGTATATACAGCACCGCTGCAAAGAATTTTAGTCCAGCGGGGTGCACCATTCTAATATATTCGTTTTCCCATTGATCAGAAGATATACCAACATTAAGAACATACGAAAACTCCTGCCAAAAATCACCATCATGTAATCGATTAATGTCTGAAGCAAAACTATGCTGATTTTCGTATGTGCCAATATTTCTTGGCGTATAGGTGTGTCTAACATTATTTCCCGATGAAAATAAATCAGACCTAGAATCTCCCCATCTCACCTTTTGCTTTTCAACCGCGACTGATTGAGTATACTCAACCTTTATACGCACAGTTGGTCCAACTCCAGATTCATCTAATGTTGGGCCCGCGAATTCAATAAATGTATCGATTTCATGACCTGATAATAAGTTTAAAGTATACGCTTCTTCTTTTGCTTCAACTAATGTTAATCCATTCACATAACTTCCATCTTTATTATCAAACGTTATTTGATAATAGTTTAACGCTACACTTATATAATAGTTGTGTACTTGTAAAACATCAGCTGCTGACAAAGCAGTATTATAATACTGAACATTCGTCATAGATCCTTTAAATGCATCAGTGTTCGATCTGCCAATCGTAATACGTGAATCAGAATCAACATTTAAATGCACGCTAGTGTCACCTAAAATAATAGTTTCCCAAGCGCCACCATCAACTGACACTTTAATATAGCCTCCTTTACGCGCCTGCTTTCCTGTCAAAGCAACAGTGTGGTATTCGTTATCGATTGGAATAGTGGCGTGTGAAGAAAAGTTCATAGCGAACTGCCGATCCACTGAAATTAGCGGACTGTTTACAGGTGTATTTACAAACGCGTTCTCTGTCGGCGAACCACTTCCGTTGAACCATTCAACATTCGCAGCAAAGGCATCTTCATTGGTGTCTTCTGAATAACACAGAATTACGCCTGTAGAAGAAAACGTTTGCGTGTTTAAATTCCACACTGATGCACCTTTAAATACCCACTTATCCCCATCATAATATATTTTAGCAACCGGCCAGTTTTCTACAGTGCCAAATCCTTCATTTTCGTCCCAAGTGGTTTGGCTTAGATGATATCCCGATGTAGTAGAGCCCGACGCGACAACGCGGAAGTATTCTGTATCTACATAAAACGGTTTACCGTTATATAGTCCAGTGCCGCTAGCGTATGCGGTATTTTTATAATACTCATACCCGAGTGATGAAGCGGCGTCTATGTTTCCTCTCCAGTCGTCCATTGCCGTAAAGCCGTGAATACGAATATTGTTTCCATATGCTTCGATCATTGGATTACCAGTATAATAAAATTTGCGGCCTAGTTTACCTGTATCTCGATCTATGTATAATTCATGTCCCGGCTGGAGCTGTGTGAAGAACTCGCGAACTGAAAATACACTTTGGTATTGCTTACCGCCTGATCCTCTTTTTACTCTTGCGACTATAGTGTGGTCATCTGTAACAAGTGAAGAAGACTGATTTCCAATTGCGCTTACATTAATATAATCAGCGACTGCTCCAGGAAAAATAAATTCAGAGATTTCTTCATTATATGTAACACTTCCTCGAATATTCCCTACCCAAGGATAATCAGTATTCGATATCCAAGTGGCGTCTGTAGCATTTTGTTTACTATCAAAAGCAATCTGTAAACCTTCTTCTATATTATCATAATCGAAAGATTCATCAACATTAACAAAACTAGATAGTTGACCGGTGCCTAATTTGTTTCCTTGTGCATCATTAACGTTAAAGAGAGTATTATTATCTTCAGTTTTTAAATCGCCAGATAAAAGATTACCAATGATTTCAACTTCTTCATTATCGTCGCGGGGTTTCCACGCGCCATCAGAAAGTTTAAATAGTCTTTCCTTTGGATATACAACAGTTACAGCTTCATCAAAGAAAATACGAAAAAACGCATATAAGCTATCCTCTGATCCTCGCGTTGAATAGAATTTAACAATCTTTTTGTAAAGAGAAACTTGATCAAGTACCTTTGAGTTTGGCACGTTCTTCGCTATTTCACTCCCGATACTATCTAAGTACTTTGCTGAAACGCGGTCGATGTCGTGATTATCGAGAATAAGATTTATTTCATACGAAGGAAGGCCTTCTGCATTTAAATAATTGTAATAATCTTTAAGCAATTGAATAAGACCCTGTGCTTTCCCTATAAGCTGCTCGGGTATAAGGGTGTTTGTCCGAGTTGTTTCAAGATTTTGAGGGACGACAGAATCAGACACAGACGCAACTGCAATAGCAGATTGTGCGGTTGAAATATTTGCATATGAAATTATGTCATTAGTAACGCTATATGTTGCATACTCTTGATACGTAAAGTTACCATAATACGCGGATGACGGTGGGTTTGTAACTCCATGATTCATCTCATTTGAAGGCATATAAAATACCTGGTTCAATCCTGTAAATGTATGAGAATGATATGCTCCGCTAATCAATGACTCATCGGTATAAAGAGGATAAAAATAACCCACGGTTCCGGACGTATTCCCGCTATTGCTTTCACCTTGTAAATAATAAACTGCCCCAGAGACAGTGGGTGAAGAACTACTGCTCGAAGATCCAGAAGAACTACTTGATCCAGAAGAACTACTTGATCCAGAAGAACTACTGCTCGAAGATCCAGAAGAACTACTTGATCCAGAAGAACTACTGCCCGATGAAGAATGATATGACATAAATTTTAATAGCTACCTTCAACATTCTTAGCGATGTCGATTAAATGTATTATAGTCAATTGCTCCAGAAGAACCAGCGACCGCTATAGCATCAACTTCAGCACCTATAAATGTTTTCTGAATATCAATTGAAAGCAGATTGTTTCGTTTTGAAACAATATCATTTGAAGAAGGCGAAACGTAAATGTTAATTGATTCGTTTTGCTCAACAGGAAGCGCGTTTAAACTAAGTTGGCCTTCTTCGAGAAATAACGTGCCAATTGATTTATATACTTTAATTCTCTCTCCAGCAGATGATTCACGATAAGCATACACATTTCTTCCTGCTGATCCATCAGTTTTTCTTTCATCTGCTAAACGATATGTTACACCACCAAATTCCCACGGGTCAGAAGTCATTAAAGATTCATCTTCATCTTCATCACCGTATAAAGTCATATCAAAATTTAATTGCATTGGAGTAAGATTAGCATAAACGATGTCAAGTGTTTTATACACAAACACTCGAATAACTGAATTAAGAATTGAAAAGTCGCTATTATCAATAAGAGAAAGCAGTTGAGAAGAACGAAAGACTCCATCGAACCTTTGTAGTTCTTCAGTGTTAAACTCTTCAATTGCTCCTCGCACTTTTGTTTCAAGCTGCCCTTGAGATAAGCTCGTACGATTTGAATCGTACTTAAACAGAACATCAAAGTATAATCGCGTAAAAGTAGGATCAACTATTTTTGGCAAAATCGCAACTACCCGTTTTGTTTTTAGCAAATCCATGATATCGGCCTTTGTCTGCACACTCAGAAAATCATCTTCAACGGGCTTAGCACTAATAAAGACTTTTCCAAATTCTGGAGGATTGTTGTCTTGTCCGCCCCAAACAGAAAGCGATTGAATGCCTGTGATGTTTTGACCAATGATTGATTTATAATCATCGATCGTCACTGTTCTGTTTTGTGCTATAAATGAAAGTGGTGCATTAAATCGAATACTTTCAACTCCTTCACGAGAAGTACCGCCTGATGCCTTTGAAATCGTTGAGATCGACGATGGAGAAGCTCCAACACCAGCCCATTCAAAGATCGATGCGTTATTTGCATCAGCACCAAATGTACTCAAATATTTAAAATCAATAATGTTTAAAGCATCGGGTTTTTTGCCGAAAACGTTATCGCCAAAAGAAATCTCATAATGGTTATCGTAGTTTTCTTGAATAAAGTAAACCGCTGAGTCAGGTCCAACATCTCCTATTTGATCAAATCTCGTGTATGACTGGAACGCGTTCGAACGGCTATTATCATACACATCAACACTCAATTGAGTGATATCGATCGTTGTATCGTTAATCTCAAAATTCTGATTCATCGACCCCTCATCTACAACGTACTTATTGTGCTTAATCCGACCTTGATAAATTTCAACCGCAGGAAAAGTGTATGAATCACTTACTAAATCAAGCTGTGTGGTATAATCTTCAATCGTTATAAACGTATATGTTACATCATCGACAGTCGTTGTAAACTTAAGGCCAGACGTAATAGAATAAGTATCTCTACTCTCATTTACATCACCCGAGAATGTAATTGAGAGTGTTGCCTTTGGTGCAGTAACTGACCGCGGAACATAACCAAGAAGCTTTGCACGTGAAACAACGTTACCGCGTATCTGAGCCGAATCAATAAAAGACTCGTTCATGGTGTTATGCGCAAGGATAGCGTTATAGTGCGTGTTATACGCCAGAACATCAAGTAATTGATTCAGACCTGAGCCTTCAAAATCCCAGTCTTGATATTCACCGCCAGGAAGCTCTTTCAAGTAATCCTTTAGATTGCTTTTAATCTTGTCAAAATCGAGTTCTGTTACGTTAAGTTGCTTCATGTCTATCTAAGTCGTTCTAAATAAAAGTTAATTTCTTCTTGAGTATCTGAAAAGATAATTCTAAATGATATCGTAACCTGATAGGCATTCCTATCAGAGTTATCAAAAACCTGCACGTTAATATTTGTTATTCTTGGTTCAAACTTCTTTAAAACCCGAAGCGCTTCTTTTTGAATAGCAACCGCGGTAAAAGTATCTGCAGGCTCAAAAAGCAAAGCAGTAATGTTTGATCCAATCTCAGGTTGAAACGGCCTCTCCCCCTGATTCGTTAAAATAAGATTACGGACAGCTTGCTTTACAGCATCAATATCTTTTAATGCAATTACGTCTTTCAGATTCGGATGTACTTGAACACCTAAAGGCAGGTCCGCATAAAGATTTCTTTTTAAAACATTTGAAGGCCTTTGCTTATTATAGTCTGAAAGTACGTTTGACATATATAATCTATTTATACTACTTTCATGGTTTCAAAGCCGAAAATTCTCGCGCGCGTTTTCGAAGACAATTTGAATATGCAGTGATGAACTTGAGCAGGTATGGTATGTGAAATGTATTTCTCAATTTGTAATGGCCGGTAATGATTATGCTTTATAGGCTTGCAGATCAGCCATAATCTGTTTATGTTTTTCTATCACTGCGACATAACCAGTAAGTACTCCATCGTGGCCGCCCGGAGTTGTTTCAACAAGAGCATCACCTTCTTCTTTGACTATGACTATTTTTTTATTCATGAAAGCTTCACGTTCTTTTGCTTCACCTTCAAGTCCATTCGGCATATAAGCACCATAAGCAACCGCGTGATTAATCGCCATAATTTGATCGTTATATTTGTCATACTTTAATTCTTCAGAGTGTGCAATAAGATATTTCTTGACTAGTCCCTTCGCCATTTTTTTTCTAATCTTACCAGCGTTGTACCAGTCAATAAGACTTATTCCTTTTGCCGCGGCCTTCGTGGCTTCTTTCCCTACTGATCCTCGGCTATTCTTAAACGAAGTTGCGTCATTATCTCTGGCAGCAAATTCTGTATCATTCGATCCTCCGCCTTGTCTCAGAATTCGTTGTACTTCGAATCCTTTTTCTCGAAGTAGCTCTGAGTATTTATTACGATAATGATTTAATTCTTGAGCTCGGAGCTCTCTCGCGCGCTGTAGATCTTGTGCAGATGTATCGACCTTAGGACTCACGCTAGGCTCCTTCTCTTTCTCGATTACGGTCGGCACCACTTCTTCTACCTTCTTTGGAATATCTGCAGCTACGGTAGGCTCCGCGGCTTTGACTTTTACCTTTTCTACTTTACCTTCAGGACTCACTTCCGGAGCTTCGATATTAGGTACATCCTTACAGAAATCGAAAGGCTCGGCTAACGCATCCCCTGCCGCACCCGCAATATTACTGACAGCGCCGGTCACGAAATCGTTAAGATCTTCTTCGAAGTTTTGCACAAGACTCACAGCACCCGACACCTTATCCATAAGACCATCTATATCTACATCGGGTAGAGAATCACCCCATCTTTCTTTAAAGGCTGCCTTCGCTCTTGCAAGATCTTCTCCTACTTTATCACGTAACTCTTCAAGCTCCTTTTTGAAGTTAGGAATTACGGGAGGCTCAGGAACCGCGGCGAGCAGAGCATCTTTCATCTCATCTGCCTTTGCCTGAAGATCAGCCATAGCCGCCGCGCCTAAAGAAGATAATTCGGCAACCTTCGCATTCAAAGCCTCCTTCTTTGCATTCAGAGTATCAAGGAGAGCATTACTGGAACAATTAATAGCCATATTAGTTTAAGTTGATTGTTGCTCCATTTACATCTACATCAGCAGCGCACGTAATATCAAAATCAGTAATTGCATCTATATCGATATTTGTATTCGTATCGATCTTAATAGTAGAGTTCGACACTAAAGTCATATTACCAACAGAGTTTACAGTAAAGGTTCCAATAGCAGTTTGTGCAGTTGATCCGTTAACCACCGTTGTTGAGTCTAACACAATGTTCATATTGTAATGGCCGGTAATGTTAGTAGTACTGTCGACGATTACATCCCTTATCTCGTTGCCGCCAATCCGTGACGTGAAATTTTCTGCTACATTAATACTACGCTCTTGGTCGATTTCGATTAATTCGTTCTGACCAATCTTACTTGTACGCGTTCCTTTAATGTATTCTGTTTTATCTCCTTCTACTTCGAGATGATAGTTACCTTTCACAAGAGTTTTCATATTACCATCAACAGTTAAATTCACGTTACCCTTTACGTACATGTTTTTACTGCGGAAGGTTACTTCGTACTCATCACCAACGACTGTAACGGTCTTATCTCCGTTAGCTATTACCTCTTCGTAAGTACCAGATGTATGGAACGTCGATAAGCGCTCGAGATCAGAAGTATCGTCTACTTCCATTATATGTCCTGATTGAGTCTCTGTTACATGATTCGCAGGATAGACAGGACCAATGATCTCTTTGAGCTTACGATTCTCCCAGGTTAATCTTTCATAATAGGTATCGTCTTTATCTGGAGAGATAGAAGTAACACGCGGTGGAGTCGCTGTTTCAATCTCTTCCTGCCTTAAGTCCTCCTTTGCCATATAGGGCTGTGAATCAGAATACTGTTTACGTGCTGCTCTTGGTGTATCAGGCTCTGAACCTATATAATTAGAACGTGGATATATACCATCTGGATCATTAAAGCCACGCTCGCGGTCAGGATCTTGTGTTGCTTTTGATGGCAGTGTACCTAATATAAGGGGATCCTGCGCTGAAGAACCATCACGAAAGAAGCCTACTACCCATGTTCCTTGTAATATACCAGTCGCTGATTGCCCTATACCAGTCATACTCGCTGAAGTAATTGGTAACATAACATGACTCCAAGGCAAATCTTCTGTAGAGATATGTTCCTTATTGTCAGTATGGTAACCAAAACAACGAACCTTATACCGGCCCATTTCTTCTGGATCATATATATCTTCGATCACACCAGTAAACCAGTGGAATCCTTTTCCGTATATAAAGTCTTCGCTATTCATGTCTATATATTATCTATATCGATTGAGAAAGAGTCTCGCTTCACCTTAACATTAGTATAGTACTTACCATCTTCGAATGTATGTATCGCTGAGGTGATTAAGTATTTACCTGATAAGTGCTCGTCCCATATATCTCTTGGATTCTTTTCGAGTAGGTCTTTAAAATTCTGAGGATCCATTGCACGCTGTAGCTTAAGATATATAACACGACCAGGATTAAGACCCATGTCACCGTGTAGTACTACCTCGTGCTGTGTTGTTTCGAGTATCTCATGGTATGCTCGAGTGATACCTTGTGTTTGTGTTCGTAGGCCGTTCATATTCTTCTGCGAATCACCGTATGCACCTCTATTCAGACTGATATACTCACTGTGAGCGTCTGCCAGAGTATCTATCTCCGTTGAGGCCGTTTTAAAGAAACGCGACAGTACACTACCCTTCTCTAGACTATTGCTTTTACTTATTAGATCTTTATTATAACCATAATCGTATTTTGTATATGTCTTA
>Ga0181408_1000137_pt1 | contig 22728 bp, 15 predicted proteins | sample 31SPOviralmetaG_FD_130137 | JGI IMG/M metagenome (GOLD analysis project Ga0181408, IMG submission 130137) | Marine viral communities from the oligotrophic San Pedro Time Series (SPOT) site, San Pedro Channel, CA, USA - 31 SPOT_SRF_2012-02-16 | ecosystem: Environmental > Aquatic > Marine > Strait...
GAAATTCAGAAATCGTATGAAAAAATATTTGAGATTACTCAAACTCATTGTCAACATATCAATACAATCAAAGAATGTTGTGAAAAATCAAATAAATTATATACAAAAATGTTATCAAACGCTATAGAAACAAAGACATCCTTAAATAGCATTTTGTATGCTATGGACGAACGATTACAAGAATTACATAAAGAATCTGAATGTAATATTGATTCTTATGATACATTATATTATCAAATTGATAGTTATGTTGATAAAGACAAAGATAGAATTTATGGAAAACAAGTATTGGATTTGTCTAGGGAATTAGACATTAAAGCGAGTTATTGTGAAAAAGATAAGTCTATTCACTTTCACAATAAAGGAAAATTACAATTGTTTAAACATAGATTAACCATGATATTTTATAGTTATTCGAATGAAATTCAGTATAATCGTGAATACGAAAGTGTGAAAAATAATAATTATTATATAAATTTATCAGATAATCATGAATTATGGAAAATTATTCACAGTAGATTTATATCTGTAAATTAATTTATTAGATTAATATATACTATGACTTCAAAGGAGAACGCTAAAAAAGAGGATTCTAAAGATTTAAAAATAGATATATCTTCTATGAAACTTGAGGATGAAGCTAAATTATATACAAAAATGATCTCAGATTATGAAGCAAATATATTAGATATATGGAAGCAATTTATATCAAAATATAAATTATTAACGGGTGATGGATTATATGATAATTTACCTTTTTATACAATGGATCATGAATTTAGTTTGATATATAAGCTTATATCTAGATATAAGATCTTATATAAAAAAATAGTTAGTATGGATAAAATTGATAAATTTAGTAATTATCATTTGTTATTTAGATATGGTATTAAAGAAATTTGTAGAGATCTAAATGAACAAATAAATAGTAATACTATATCATCTGAAAATGCTTATGATACTATTGATGATCCTTTAGATATATTACATTCTACAGAGAAAAAAGATAATGATATTACCGGTATGAAACATAATTTATTCAATACAATTATAAAGTTAGATTCAGAATATAGAAATACATCTAAAACTATTTTTAAGGACCTAGAAGAAAAAAGTGGATATTTAAAAAAAAGTAATGCTCTAAAATTAGAAGGAGGCTATAATAGTTCTATACGGAATATACAAACACATCGTAAGAAACGTCATAGGGGGGGGAAAGTAAAAAATAAGAGTAAAACATATAATAAGAGGAATAAGGCTCAGAAGAATCATGGTAAGAGATATAATAAACATTACACTCATAAAAAATACGGAGGAGGAAAAATTAGGAAAGGGTATTTTCCAAGGACTCGGCGCGGTGCTCGTAAATTTTTCGAGACGGGGGTGCCTGCTATTAGTGCGTGGGGGGGGGGGTGGGGCAAGGTGGGAGCCTTGGTGGGCGCTACCGGGTTGGCGTTGCCGGCGGTGGGTGTCGGTGCAGCAGGGGCTGCCATCGTGGCCTACAACATCCCTGCCGGACTCAATTACTTATTTACTAGTGAAAAAGTTATATCTTTGGAAGACAATATAAAATATAAATCTAATTTTGAGGATTATTTGTTTAATAATTTTTATAGTGGACATTTTAATAATGATGTTATAGGTGGAGAGTATGATTTTTTCTCTAAACATGTAGATACAGGTGATGGAGAACACATTATATATGATGAAAAATTAACAGAATTAAATAAATCACTAGGTAAGTTTAAACAATTTAGTAAGTTTCTAAATATGATATTTAATCCAAAATATAAAAAAAGACGTCGTCGGGGAATTGGATTATTATTATTATTAATTGCAATTATAAGTGTTGCTGCGACTAATCCTATAACATTAACAACTTTATTTACATTTTTAGTAAAAATTTTAGGTGCATTTAATTCTATGATTGGACCAGCAGCTTTCTTAAATGGAATAGGTCCCTTAAATATATTATATATCACTGTTGTAGCTTTTTTATATAAAAATACTAAAATATTTAGTAAAGTCAAAGATTATTTGTATAATAAAATACATATACCTTACATAAAAGAAACATGCGAAGAATCAGATGAATTAGCTTACAACATGAATACTAAATATTATGTTAAGTTTAAAGATCTTTTATATAATTCCAAAGATACCGAACGTAAACGAAAAGTATATCTTGAAGATAATTTTAGTGAATGGTATAGTCAATTAAAAAAAGGTGAAGCAGAACCTATTAATAATGAGCGTAAAACAATAATTCAAAAAGATATATTAGAAGAAATCTATGATTTTTATGCAGAATTAGAACCCAGTTACAAGTATAATGAAAATTCTAACGCATTACTTGGGTACGTATTTGGTAGGGATTATAAAGATGTTAAACAAAATAAAAAAGAAATAGATGAAATACGGAGTAAATATCAAGGTACATATAGGTTAGACAATCAACTTGCTGACTTGAAAAAACAATTGGATGAGTATGATGAGGATGAAAGAGAAAATAGTAAAAAAATTATTACTTTACGAAAAGATATAAGAAAAATTGATACGTTAATGAAAGAATATGCTAAAAAAAAACGATATTTTAAAACAAAATATGAAAAAGATATTAAAAAAATCTCTAGTAATACAGATGAAAAAATAGAAACAGATTTATATGAGCTTATACATGATCATAAACAAAAATCAAATGAATTTTATGATTATATTATTAATCAAGGTGAAACTGTGGACTATAATCGTTTTATGAATATTCTGATAGAGATATTTAAAGATAAGTTTGATGTAAGTTTTCTCAAAGAAGCGTATGAAAAAGTAAATAATGATGGTTTATCACAGAATATATCTAATGTTCCTGAAACACAGGTGGGTGGGGACCTGATCTCAGTCAAAGTCCGGGGATACGGTGTTGTGAACAAACAAGCAGAAATTATTAGGCTGGAAGTAGGGGGGGATGAAGCGCCTAAACGATTGTCCCCACATTATTTATATACGGGTACTCCAATTGCAATATATGGTACAAATAATGGCTTTTATCGTATTGCGGGCATGAATTCGGCCATGGATATAAAGGATTCTAATAAACCTGATGAAGATAAATCTATTGAACGTGCGTATATACATACAGAAGATGTATTAATAATTCCCTTTCCACTTGCTAAAGTGAGCATAGAAGAAAAATTGAGAAGACTACATGTTATATGTACTGATTGGCATGAGGATATTGAAGCTGTAGCCCAGTTAGCGATGGAGGAGTCGGCGGCGGATCATGGCGATGCGGTTGAGATAAAGGCGGCAGGGGATGCGGCGAGGGAGAAGAAGAGTAGTGAGATATATGGTACTGCTAAAAAACAGCCAGGGGAGGAGGATGAAGCGATATCACATGCCAGTGAGGGTGAGCCTAATAGTGATCTTGCCTCTGAGACGCTGAAGGAAATTTCTGCTGCTCCTGCTACTCCTTCTGCTGCTTCTGATAATAATAATAATAATTTAGAAACACCAGGTGGTGTGAATTTTATACTATCTTATATGTTAAAATCTCCACAATTATATAAAAATGAATTTTTTGATGAAATAAAAGAAAAAGTTCACAGTTTAATAAGTGAAAGTGCAAAGAAATATGCTGGTGACGCGAATAAATATAAAGCTGCTAAGGATAAGAAACAGGCTCAGGGTAAGAAACAGGCTCAGGCTCAGGCTCAGACTCAGGCTCAGGCTCAGGCTCAGACTCAGGCTCAGACTCAGGCTCAGGCTAAGGCTAAGGCTGCTTCTTCACCACCCACGTCTCAGTCAGCCACCCCGGATCCGTCAGGCACCGCGCCCCCTGGGGCCCCTGGGGCCCCTGCGGTCCCTCCGAAGAACCCGGTCTCTACGGGCTCTGCGGTCCCTCCGGCCTCTCCGACGGCTCTGACCGCTACGAGCTCTGCATTGTCAGTGATCCCTGCGGGCTCTGCGACCCTTTCTCCGTCTTTGGGGACAGGATCGGGTCCGCCCACTGATCTACCGCCGCCGGAACCGGAGGGTTGGATGAACAACGAATCTCTATACAAAGATATATTCAATACAATATTAAGAAAATTATACAATATGATTACTGCACAATTATATGCATCTGACTACCCCATTCTCACGACCACAACAAAGAAATTGGATGTGGTGAAGCGTGAGATAAATAGTATAATAAAAGGTGGTAATTTTAACTTGGATTATGATGATTTGTTTAATGAAGATTTTGTTCGAAAGCTTTTTAAATCTAGTTTAAGTGAATCATTTTATGACCATTTAAAAGAATATAAAACAGATGATCAAGTTAAAGATTATATTTTATATAAGTGTCTAAGTAATTTAAATATAGTTAACGGTTTAGATATAGATAAAATAATCAAAGATCTATTTAAAGATAAATTTAGTCAAGCTACCGGTATACAAGCCCTAGCTGGTAAAATATTAGATTATTCACTTGTAAAGAATCTTGTAAAGAATCTTGAGAAGGAGGAGACTGGGGTGGAGAAGGGGCCCACGGAGAAGAAGGGGAAGAAGGGGAATAAGAAGAAGTTCACGAAGTTCACGAAGGCGGAGGGGGATCAGATGAAGGTATCTTTGGAGGGTACAATACAAAATTGGCTGAAGGGACTGGGGTTGACTAATGTGAGCGACCCGACAATCTCAAGTTGCAGTAGAACCCTCACACGTGTGGTGCAGCAAATATTAAGACTTATTGACAGTGATGAGGCAGATAGAATATGTAGGGGTACCCACAAGGGCAAGCAGTTGCCATTAAGACATTTAATAGAACCTGTTGCAATATCTGACGTTACGCTGGAAAAAATGGAACAATATCTCAAAGCTGAATTTAAAAAATATACTGGACCACTTAAAGAAAATGTTATTAGTGAGTTTTTAAAACTAATGGAATATGTTGTTGCTGATGATACTCATATTGGTACTGCTGCTACTTCTGGTGGTGCTGCTGGTGCTGCTTCTGCCGCGGCGATACCAAGTGGTGATCCTGCTGCTCATGGTGGCGGACCAACCGCATATGATGAATCAACATATGAATCCTTAGTTATCTATATAAATAAATTATTAGATAGAGATGATCAACAACTTAAAGAACTTTTTAATGATGCTGGCTGGCTTGGTGTTAATTTTAAAGAAGAAATTGAAAATATAAAGGCTATTATCAATTCTGATAACTGTGAAGGATTAGTTGAGGACACACTAACTTATCTTAAAAAGAATATAAATAGGGTAGATGAATTAGATGGATTTTATATGTTTTGTACCGACAATGCTGCTGCTGCGAAAGCTGCCGTAAAATTAAAAAATGAAACCCATGAAATATATAAAAATAATGAAAATATATTTGCGATGTATATAATCCATTTATATAATAGTTTACTCAATGAAGAAGAAATTCTATCATTAAATAATGAACTTACATGGGAGCACTCCCGTGGTACCAATCCGAATGTCACTAATATAAAAAATATAGAAGGTGATATAGATGTACCTTTTAAAATTATACGTTTAAAAATTAGATATGATTATGGCGATTTGGATATTGATGTGAGTAATGATGGCCTTGTTAAAATTCAAACAATACATATTGACACATATAATAATTATATAAAAAATGAGCAACTTTATAAAATAAATATACCTCCTAATAAATTAGATGCTAGAGGTATAACGATTGATGAACAAAATGATGATGGTGGGGCGGCGGGGACGTCCGCCGCCGACGCCGCCGCCGCCACACATAATATAACAAAAGCAAAACTTATTGTTTCATGTTTGTTAGATGAAGGAAATCTTTTATTTAGAGAGGCGACTGATATGCCAGACAAGGGTCCTGGTGATGAGGGGGCGCTGGAAAACAAGTCATTATTAAACAAACTTAAAAAATATATAAAAGCTTATAAATTTTATAGGTTTGCTGAATTATATTTCATAGACAAAGCAACCCAAAATAAACTTATCCTAATCCAGAACAGCGCGACGGATAAAGATCTGCTCAATAAAAGTAGAAACGCAAAGGCAATAAATGACCTCCTAGTCCTCAGACATCCTAATGCTCCAGGACACGGGGGAGATGCCAGCGGACTCTATAAAGAATTAGGCATGATTCATGGGGTTACCGAAGACGCCGATGGACTATTAAGTAACAAAAAAAATGCGAAGAGATTACATCATGAAACGGTTAACAGGATTACAGAAGCTTCTTATGAAATATATACTATAATACACAATTCTTACAGTAAAATACATACAGTTTCTAGAAGCGGGACGAAAAAAAAACCACTTACCACGGTTCTTAACATACAAGAAAAAATTGATGCATTACACTATTATTTTACTAAAAAACATATATTTGACTTTTGTATAAAACATTCATTAAAAGATAGAAAATTAAAACATAAATCATATGATGATGATAATATATATAAAATAACAGATGTAGAATTATTAGGTGATGAAAATGTAGAGCTAGGGAATCACAAATTAAAAAGGTTTGGGTCCAAGGTGGGGAAATATAAATCTTTTAAATTTACTATAAAAACTGAAGGTGGTATTGATGCAAAAGATCTAGATATAGATAATTATCATGCTATTTATGAAGGTCAATTAACAGATAAAGATATTATTGATACAGATAATAATCAAGCACATATAAACTTTCTTAATTTATGTGAGTATATACATTTAAATATACCAAAATTTGTCAATGCCGAATCTAATGAAATACTATTTCAAGATGGTACTTATCCAGATTGGTTAGATGGAAAAAATAAAGATGAATATGACTATAATTTATATAAAACATTGACTGATTTAAAGATATTTGGAAAGTTTTTTAACGGACCTAATAATAGAGATTTTATTAAAAATAGTATACCCTGTGCTGATATGAATATTGGTATTGAAAAGTGTACACGTTTCGCAGATAATGATATCATCCATTTTTCAGATGAATTAATACCTATAAATAATCAGTTAGAAGAAAGTGAAGAAGAAGGTGGAGAAGGTGAATCACGTAAACAAGGAGGTAATCGTATAATCCAAACGGGTGGTGTAAATGAAACTGTGAAAAGAATTGAATTTAATAATTATGATGAAACTATAAAAGGTAAAAATGATGAAGATGTTAATTTAAAAAAAATGATAAATATGTTTGAAAATTTTGATAATCTGAGCTTAATTTCTGATACTAAACCCCTATATGAACAGTATGAACAGTATGAATTCCTCTATAAAAAAATGTTTGGTTCAGATAAAATACCATTAAATTTATTTGAGTATAAACAGTTGATTGGTGTTATTATACCCTTATTTAGTGAAAAACATTATATAAAATATAATTCTGAACCATTTGATTTTTTGATACATCATAGACAATCAATAAGGGGTGGGGGTCTCCCCCCCGGTCAATTGGTTCCGGCCAGCTCGACCGCTGCCGCAGCAACCGGTGATGCAGAAACCGATGATGTAGCAACCGATGATGTAGCAACCGATGATGATTATGATGATAAAGATGGTGGGCCTGGCGCTGCTGCTGGTCCTGCTGCTGGTCCTGCTGCTGCTGCTGCTGCTGATGGTAAAGGTAATGATGAATATGATAGTAAAGAAAAATATCAATGTATATCATTTGATGGTGATAATGATACAGGACTTATACAACATACAGAAATATTTAAAACATATACTGATACTGTTTATTATTATTCTCTTACTAAATTATTATTATCACATAAGGATCATTTATATGTTAAACTAGATAAATTAATACATAATAATATTGGTAATATTGAGTCTATTTTAAATACATTTACATCTGTATTAGTAAAGGCCAAAATATTAAATTCTAGGAAGAGTTACAAACAATGGTTAATTAATAATAATTGTGAAGAATATATCACAGTATTAGAATCTACCAATATTCGGGGTAATATGGATGTGTTAGAAAGCTTAGCTACATTAAATGAAAAAAATAGATCAGAACAGAAAAAAATAGTTATTAGAGGAAGATCTAAAGCATCTATTGATAATTTAGAAAGAGCTATTATTCAGATTAATAAAGAATTTAAAGAACAAGCTGAATATCAAAAAAATTTACAAGAAACATCTGAGGCTGCAAGAAATAAACGTAAAGCTGAAAAAGAAAAAAGAGATGCGGAAAAAAAAAGAAAAGAAGAAGAAGATAAAAATAGAATTTTAAAATTACGAGAAGAAAATTCTAAACGAGAGCAAGATGAACTCAATAAATTAAAAGAACAACGGGAGAAAGGGACTGCTCCAGTCAAAGAACCTGTTGTTGAGAAAACTAAAGAAGATAAACCAAAAGAAAAACTTACAAAAGATGAAAAATCTTTTTATGAGATGCTTTTTGGAAAACAGGAAACAAAAAAATTTATAAAAGATTATGAATATAAACCAGAGGATGATAAACGTACATTAAAAATAGATGAAGATCAATTAAAACAATATAAAGATTATGAAAAAAAAGTTAAATCACAAAAAAAAGATATGAGTCATATGAAACAAAATTATAAAAAACAATTAACCAGTCTTCTTAAAAAGATAGAATATCAAGAACGAACTAAACAAGATATATATGAATCTAAACAAAGAGATATTAAACGTATTTCAGATAAAATAGAAAAAGATTCAGAAAAAACATTGGAAATTATTAAAGAAAAGAAAAAACAATTAAAACAAATACAAAAAGATATACATGAACAACAACAATTGTTAAAGAAAACTAAATTATCACCTGATAATAAAAAACAAATTCATCGGTTATTAAAAAAATATGATGGCACTCCTGAGTCACTATCAAATATTATTAAAAATTTACGCTTATTAACTAAAAAGAAAAAGAAAGAGAAAAAGAAAAATATGAGAGTCAAAGAAACTAAACGTAAATATAAACCCCGTAAGGGGGATATAATTATAGCAGAAAAACCTCGTGATATACTAATATCATCTAATTAGTTACGTTATCTATATTATAATAATTTATAATTTACTATATTATGAAAAAATATAGTTCTACTTTAAATATATTTGATGAATCTGGTGATTTTACGCGTCCATCTGTTACAGCCAATGATTTAATTCCTCTTAAAAATACAAATGAACGCTTCCAAACAGATACAATAATCAATGGAAGAACTCGGTATGAAGAGAATAATACAATTATTCAATCATTACAAGAAGAAATCGTTAATATGAAACATAAAATGAGTTTTGTTTATGAAAAAGATGAAGAAATCTCTAAATTAAAAGATAAAAATCTTACATTAAAGAAAGAAATTAAAGAATTAGAAAAAATAACAAGTGAATATTCTAAACTCCAACAAGAAAATAAACAATTAAAAGAAGAGATATCTAAATTACATAGCCAAATATCTGTATCAGATAAAAATGAAACTGATATATTTGATGAATTATCTACTGATTCTGATGATGAATTAGAAGAAATGATTGATATTCATATTCCTAAATTAAGATATGTATTAAATAATCGCTTAAAACAAAAACAAACCCAACATATAGAAGGTCTTATCAAAAAATATAATCTAAAAAAAACAAATAAAATAAAAAAATCAGTTATGTCAAAAATGTTAGAAGAGGCTATTCATCTTTAAAATATTAGATATAATATGAATAGACGAAAGAATAATGGTAAATCACCTATACCTAAAAAACTTCACTTTATTTGGTTAGGTAATAAGAAACCTCCTTATCTGAAAAAATTTATGAATACATTTACAACATACGCACCAGGATTTTCTATTCATTTATGGGGCGATAAAGATATTTCTAAAAAGAATTTTCCAAAAACATATTCTACTATACAAAAGGTTAAGAAAATTCATGGATCTAATCTTAAAAATTACAATCGGTCTAAAACTATGTATAAAACAAATAAAGATCCTTATACCTATTCTAAATTTGCTCAGATATCTGATTTAATGCGTTATGAAATATTATATAATGAAGGTGGATATTATTTTGATTGTAATATGTATTTACTCAAAGACGTGACATCCTTATTTAGTAGACCCGAACCGTTGATTTTATGTAATGAATTAGGTACTAATTTACAGAAATCTGATATTATCTCAAATTCTTTTATAGGAGCTATACCTAAATCACCGGTGATTGGTAGATTAATTAGTGGATCATTTTTAAAGAAAATTGATTTACATAATCCTCAAGTAGATGAAGAAACAGGTCCATGGGCTCTTCGTTCGGTTTTAAATATAAAAAAAGATAAGTTTCATGTATTGCCTGAAGATACATTTTATCCATATATTCTACCTTGGACATCAGGTGAAGATCATCCATTACGTAAATCAAGTAAACCCAAGTGTTCAGGTCGTAAAAAAACAAAAAAAAGAACTCTTAAAATGAAACCTAATTTATGGGTTGAGTTTCCGTGTAAACGATACAAACAATCTTATGGGTTAAAAATATGGGAAAGTGGAGGTAGCTGGACAACTCCTCATAAATGGTATGTAAAAGATGATATAGATTCAGATAATTTTAGATCTGTTTATAGTGGCGGTACTGTTATGGAAGGTGGTTCTGTTATGGAAGGTGGATTTGCACCGGCAGCGGCATGTGTTCCATGTGTAACTGCTGCTGCTGCCTCTCCTGTTGGTTTAGTCGCGGGTGCGGCTGGGGCTTGTATGTATGGTATTCACAAAGCCTATAAATGTGTAAAAAATAAAAAAACTAAAAAAAAGAAAAAAAAATCTACTAAGAAAAAAAAATCTACTTAATAGAATAATGCCTACGTTTAAGAAAAAATCTCGTAGACTTAAAAAACCTAAAGATGTCCAAAAATTATTATCTCAATTAAAATTTACGGGGAAAAAAACACGTAAGAAAAAAAAACCTAAATCAAAATTAAGTATTATGAAACGCATAAAGAAAAAATCAAAATCTACAAGTAAGTCCAATCCTAAACCTAAGTTTAAACCTAAATCTAAACCTAAATCTAAACCTAAGTTTAAATCTAAACCTAAGTTTAAACCTAAATCTAAACCTAAATCTAAACCTAAGTTTAAACCTAATAATATGTCTAAGATTAGTTCCGATGATATTATGGTAAAACAGCCTTCTAAAAATATGTTACGATTAAATGTTTTTCCTGAAATGGATAAACCTATGGTAACTCAAACTGAAGACCCTCATTATCAATCATATAGTTTTAGTGATGCTCAATCATCTCATTATATGACAGGTCAAGAACCCCACTATCAACGACGAGCTCAAGAAGAAACTAATATCGATGGGGCTGTTAAAGGTAAATTATTAATGGATGATAATGGACAAATGTATATGATAAATTATTAATTCATTAGATTTCTTGAATCGTTGTTTTTCCATTATGAATTGTTTTAATTATTTTTTTACTATTCTTTATGATAGTTACTTGTGAAAAACTATCTATATTTGATCCTATATTCATAAACATATGTTGTAAAGGATCATTATGTTGAGTAAACCCACTAAATGGGTGAGTGGTTATATTTGATGGATCTAACAAGATGTTACCTGAAAACATACGTTCAAATTCTTTAAACATATTCATGGGATCCATGGATAAATTTATATCAGTAAATCCTAACATATCATATTGTTGTTTTTTTTGAGGATCTGATAATATTTCATAAGCTTCGGCTACTTGTTTAAATAGTTCAGGATCACCATTTTTATCAGGGTGATGTTGAATCGCTAATTTATGATAAGCTTTTTTAATCTTACTTTGATTTGATTCTTTGGTTACTCCTAATAATTGATAATAATCTGTCATCTTATAGTTTAATAGGGTATATTTTATTTAAGTGATTTAAAATTATAGTGATATATAGTATATAGTTTTATGGATCAATCAACTAAAGATATCTATATCGTCCGTATATGTTTACAACCATTACGAAATCCTCTTGTAATTGATAATATGCCAGTGTTTAGTCAATATATAGATGCTTATTCTTATGCTGAAAAATTTATGAAAACAAATAAAATGACTATTCAAACTAACACATCATTTGATGATAGAAATAGAAATTATGTGTATCAAGATTTTATGGATGAACAATTTATTTGGATAGAAAAACATATAATAAATATCTAACTTAATGTATAAAAATGAAAGGGTTACAAAGATTATTGATAGAAGCTGTTGCTGTTGGTGTATTAGTTGTATTATTAGGATATGTTGTTATTTATGTTATGGAGTCTATGAAATTAAAAATGAATAGAGATAAACAAATGATTATCGGATTTTTTGTATTAGGTGCTTTAACTCACTTGGTATGTGAATTTACTGGTGTCAATAAATGGTATTGTAAGAATGGTATAGCATGTGTAACAAAATAATTAACGTCTTTTACGTTTAGTCTTTTTTCTACATTTAGTCTTTTTTCTACATTTAGTATTTTTTCTACGTTTAGTTTTTTCGCGTTTGGTTCTTTTTCTACGTCTTAATTTATGTATCCTTGATTTATTTTTAGTTCTTTTATATCTTTTACGTTTATTTTTACTACTTGATCCACCATTTAAATAATGTGGTTTTTTTCCGCCGTGCGCCGCTCCCCTCGCATCTGGGTTCTCTTGAAGAGGTGGAGGGTCAGGTACGGGGTCAGGCGCGGCCGGCGGCGGGGTGCTGTTAAGCTCGGACACAGCTTTATAAATTTTCACTAAATTATTTTTAATAAATTCCAGGTTATTAATACTTTCAATACTATTAATAACATCCATAAATATTTCAAATTTTTCGTGTGCAATACCCATACCTCTCGCCAACTTTATTTTTTCTTTTAACTTCTCCCGTATCTCCTCTGAATTATGTGCTTCCTCTCTCATATTAAAGTATATAAAATCTAGTATAGTTCCATCAAAATTACTATTTACTTCACGTATTAAATCATTTAATAAATTTATTAAATTACTTGAGTCTGTATATTCCATTTTTTCTAATAATTCATGTATATCACTGGTCACTAATTTATTTCCCGTGGGTAACACGAAAAAATATTTCTTCTGCTCCTTCGGTGGCTCTGTGAAACCGGTCCCTGAATGATACTTCTTTATACTTAAAATGGGATCGCGGCTACGCTCTATAGTAGTATAATCATTTACGTTTAAGTACGATGTCGCTGGATCCAGTGCCCCATACCGAGGTAACGAGGCAAGCATGGCAGGTATATCTAAATAGTCTTCGTCTTCATGCGAACTTTTTTTTGGCAAGCCCACGCCTTTTCGCGTCGGCTGCAGCGGTGGTCCGGGCGGAAGGGGGGGCGGAAGGGGGGGCGGCGACTTCAGATTAGCGCCCTCGCCCTCGCCCTCGCCCAGCGCTTTGTCTATATCAGTAGCAATTTTATCTTCATCCATAATACCGTCTCTTTGTAAATAATTTTGACTAAATTGTTCACCGCTAAATAGGTTTATTGTTATTCTCATTTCTTCATATGCGTTTATCCGACTTTCTCGGCTATTTGTTCTATTTATCATATCTTCAATTTCAGTTGTATCATATCCCATATTTTTTAGATAATTAATAAAATATACTATTTTTTCTTCAGAATTAAGTAGTCTTTCTGTAGCACGTGCAGTAGATTCATCAACAAAACTAGTATCTGAATATATTAACCGTAGCAACCCCCTTAATTGATTATCTAATGTTTCCATGGACAAAACTTCCTTAACTTTTGATATTAGACCTTTAGTCACATTAGCTATATTATTCACATCAGCCTTATCACTCATATTTATAATATATCCAATATTTTATTTTCAGATATCCAATATTTTATTTTCAGATATATAATAAAAATACAGCTCCCAATCCTTCATCTTTCACGAAAAATAATTTTTTACCTTCGGGTATGCTTAATTTTAGATTCTCCCAACTATCCGCTGTTAGCATGGATGTAATATTTTCTTTGTTTAAAAACATAACATCCATTTTATTGGTTTCTTGGTTACACATGAATCCTAAACAACCTTCTTTATTATTGGCTTCATAACCGGCTTTATAAATTTCCATTAGTTTTTCCATATTGTGATGAATAAACTTATTAATATAATCAGGACACGACGAAACATTTTGGATTGTCGAACTTGCCATAAAAGTAAAGGTAAAAAAAAGACATCTTTTAAACTTATTGTAAGGAATTTAATATACTTTCTTGTAACATTCTTTCTTCTCGTTCTTGTATAACATTATTTAGCATTTCTTGGATATTAATTAAACGCGACTGAATAGGTATAGATTGTTCTGGTTCTGGTTCATGAGCATCTTCTGGTTCTGTTTTTACTTCTGTTGATGGGAACGAATGTCTACATAAAGGACAAGTAGAATTATTTTTTAACCATGGATAAATACCATCACATGTTTCTTTTTTAATGTGAAAATAATGTTTATCTTTACAAGGTAATTCTATGATATCTTCTCCTAAGGTTAATTCTTCTAAACATATTCCACAAGTTATCTTTTTTTCTACTAATTCGGGAGAAACTTTCTGAACAGAAAGTGAATTTATGAAATCTTTTGAACACACTTTTGTGTATGTATCTCTTTCATGAAAACTATCATTCATGATTCGTTCTTCTAATGTTTCTGGTGGTGCTATGCTCGGATCAATGGTTGTTCCTATCACAGGTAATCTACGCATTATATTTATAATATTCATTCGTGATAATGGTGGTGAAGCTGTTATTATAATAGGATATATATTTTCGGTTGTATCATTACCCGAGGTTGTATCATTACCCGAGGTTGTATCATTACCCGAGGTTATATCATTACCCGAGGTTGTATCATTACCCGAGGTTATATCATTACCCTCCATATTATATATGATCTATTTTAATTCTATAAATAACTATTTCTTTTTACGTTTAGTCTTCTTTTTTTTACCTTTAGTTTTCTTTTTTTTACGTTTAGTTGTCTTTTTTTTATATTTACGTTTCTTTTTGGATTTACGTTTCTTTTTAGATTTGCGTTTCTTTTTAGATTTGCGTTTCTTTTTAGATTTGCGTTTCTTTTTATTTGTTTTTAATGCTCCAAATTTTCTAATACTTTCTTTACCTACTGAAGCTTTTGCAATCCATAGTTCCAACATATCTGTAATTTGGTTTTCTATTTCATCAGATTTTTTTTTATATGAATTTGATAGTATCTTCCGTAATAGTAATCTTATAAAGAAAAATCCATATTTATCAAAATAATCTTTAAAATTTTGTTTTCTACATACCATTACAGACCATCTTGCTACAAAAATTAATCTAATAAATCTATTAAACTCTAAAGAATTCGGAAATAATTCATCTAAAATTCTTAATTGATTTGCGTCCATATATTGTTTAATCCATGTCATTATTTTATTAGCTTTCATATTCTGTTTTAAATATGATAATCTTTTATCCATAAATTCTATACTACGTCTTAATTTTTCTACTCTTTTATTAAGATCAAATAAATTACTTATACCTACTATAAATGTATTCATTTCTTGATTTATCGGTGATACTTTAGTTTTTATTTCATTAATCATTTGAGATAAATTATGACTATAATGTCCTATGTCTATACTATTATTAAATAATTTACTATATGCTGATATATCTATTTCACAATTTAAATCTTTTGTATCATCATCAAATTCACTTGATTTCTTTTTAGTAATTCGTTTATCTGATTTACGTTGATTTACAAATCCACAGCATTGAGCCATAATTAATGGACGAATATATATGTTAAAATAATCATTTAATTTCATTAAAAATAATATAAATGTATTTGCTATGGTTGGATTTATTTTATTGATACTATTTTGTAATACCTGTATTAAGTTAATTGTTTCTAATATATATTTAGGATCTCCAAATCTTTCTGACATATCTAAGTAATCCCATACATGTTCCCATTCATTTCTAAAATAAGATACAACTAATTTTTGTAATTCATATGCTTCTGAATAGTTTTTTTCAGTGTTTTTTTTCCATTCTTTTGGTTTTATTCCATTAAGATTATATGTTTCTTTTATATCATTTATAAAATTATTTAAAGGGTTATTATATACATACCCCGATTTATTTAAAGAACCTGCGTGTGGTACACATAAAATATAACAATGATTATCTTTAGATGATTCATTATCTAAATCTGTGATCCATTTACCTGTATTATTATCAAATAATTCTGAATTGATACCACGCATGGCTTTACGCCATATATCTATTCTTTTTTGTATTCTTGTATGTATTTTATTTATATTTGCATTAATTACAAAACATTCTTTCGCCTCTGTTTCAGCATCTCCTCTTATTTGAGATGAATTAGGTCGTATATCTAATTTACAATTTACAATATTATCTAATAAATTATCAAGATCATTATCTAGTTCTATATTGGGTTTACAACCTTTTTTTAATATTTCACTTGTTTCAGTTATTTCAGGTTTTTTTAATGAGGTAAATATATCATGAACTTTTTTATACATATTATCTTTTACTGAAAATCCCATTACAGTATCTCCAACAGGATTTCTATCAACTGGATAATACATATATTGATTTAATTTATAACCTTCATATTTAGATATCATAGTATATAATAAACGTAGTTGACCTAATTTAGAATATTTATTATCTTCTTCAATATTATTTGTATCATTACCATCTATAAATTTTTGAGTATATTTACTAGATATATCACTAATTATTTCTGTTTCTCTACCACCTATAATTACTCCTAAATTTCCATATTTATCCAATCTATAAGAATTCCATTTTCTATCATCTCTAGCTGAATATATCTCATCTACATTGGTTTTTAACTCGGCTATATTTGTATCAAATATATTTATAATTTTATCATATTTTTCTTTGTTTACATTATTTGAGTATTTAGTGATAATATCACTAGAAAGTAAATTAAATTTATTTATAAATGTTGTAAACCCTGTAGCTAATACAAATAAATTTATTTTATCTTTCTTCATTTCATTCACTAGTGTATTTATAAAATTTGTAATTATATCATTTATATTAACAATATCATTTGTTACATCATATATAGCTCCACCCCCCCTCCTTGATCTTTTTGCTGGTGGTTGTATATCTTCATCATCACTTTCATCAAAATTTTGTTTTAAATCTATCATAGGTTGTTTTCTATCTTTTCGTTTAATTATACTTGGTGTATTAATTATACTTGGTGTATTAATAGCTTCTAATGTGCTTTCATTTATAATTTCATATTTTATCTCATCTTCTTTCGGAACATCAGTATCCATATCATCAGTTTCTTGAGCTTCTTTATTAATCTTATCTGAATATTCTTCACTTCTTATATAAATTAAATTAATTAATTGATCAATTATATATATTACATTATTTATGTATTGTTCTTTACTGTCATCTTGTATTAGGGTCCATATTTTACCAGGTTTGTTGGAATCATTATGTATCATAGTTACTTTGTCTGTTATTACTTGATTGGGTTCGCTGGGATATTTTAACAATTTTTTTAAAATATCAAAAAAATATATATTATTTCTTTCTATGATTATTTCAGGATATTCATCAACCAAATTTACTTTTGATCTTAATTCATATTCTTTTTGTAATTTAGATCTATCTTCTGGCTCTATAAACCGAACTATCTCATTTAAATCATATTCTGTAATTCCTTTTTCACTTAGATATATAGCTATGTTATTATATAATAGCGTATTGTCACCATAATTTTTTAATTGAGAAAAATCTACAAGATAATATCCATTTTTTTGTTGTATGTCATCGGTTATATCCTCAATTATAGGAGGTGATATTTCATTAATACCCCTAATTACATTTAATAATTCTTTTTTTATTAATTCTTTATTTGATTTATGCTTATCTCCTTCTGAACCTTCTCCTACTGAATCTTTTCCTTCTTCTGAATCTTCTCCTTCTAGGGACATATCATCAGTACTTTCCTTTACTGAATCTTTTCCTTCTTCTGAACCTTCTTCTTCTGAATCTATATTCATAGGTTTCTCTCCTTGTTGAGATTCATCATCACTCATATATATATATAACATTTATTTTAATCCGTTAAACAATACTAAATAACCTATAAATCCTACTAATAATGATATTTTATATCTTTTTTTCATTTCTTCATAGATGTTCGCCCATGCGTCAGTTTGTTCTTTGGTTGTCAGTGAATATAACATTAATGGTGATTTTGGATAGAAATAATAAATTGATAATTTAGTTACATAGACTATCGCTAAAAAGGTACAAATAGGATAACTTTGTTTTGGATATTTATAATAATATAATAGGGCGAATACTAATCCCGTCAACATACCAGTAAAATATATCATAAGACGCTCTTTTACTATATTAGTGTAGATCTGTTGTTGATCTTCATTTAATAAACGAAAAAAATGGATAAAGATATCTTGATCTTGTTTCAGGATAGACATATAAATAGAGGATAGTAACAATGTGATACCAATAATACATGTATTACAATCTTTCATTTATTATAAAATAGATTTTAATTGGTTGATCTAGTAATCAACCTCATCAATCAACCTCATCAATGGTTGGACCGACTCCACCTTCACTAGGTGGTGTTGCCTCGGCACCACCTTCACTAGGTGGAACTGATTCTTGTGCAGGGAATCCTTCTGATCCTTGACTCATGGCTTTCATCATAATAGGTTGGAGTGTTCCATTAAGTTCATTAAGTTTATTTTCATATTCAGATTTACTATGTTCATCTAATTGTAACCATTCATCTGTTTCATTTAATAATGTTGTTACAGACTGAATATCAGACTCTTCTAATTTTGATTTAAATTCTTCTTTATCTAATGATGATCTTGTTTGATAAACTAATGCTTCTAATTGATTTTTCGCCTCAATCTTTTCTCGTAATTCTTGATCATCCTTAGCGAACTCTTCGGCTTCTTGTACCATACGCTCAATATCTTCTTTGTTTAATCGTCCTTTATCATTGGTAATAGTGATACTTTCTTTTTTTCCTGTGCTTTTTTCACATGCTTCGATATTTAAGATACCATTCGCGTCTAAATCAAAGCTTACCTCAATTTGTGGGACTCCTCTGGGTGCTGGTTTAATACCTTCTAACATAAAATTACCTAATGAATTACAATCTTTTGTCATCGTGCGTTCACCCTCAAATACCTGAATATTAACTCCTGGTTGATTATCTTCATAGGTAGAAAATGTTTGTGATTTCTTAGTAGGAATAGTTGTTTGTCTCTCAATAATTTTAGTCATAACACCACCCGCTGTTTCTAATCCTAATGATAAAGGCGCTACATCTAATAATAAGATATCATTTGTTTTATCACCTTCTTTGGAATCACCTGATAAGATATTTGCTTGGACACATGCTCCATGAGCTACTGCTTCATCAGGATTGACTCGTTTGTTAAGTTCTTTACCATTAAAAAATGATGAAATTAACTCTTGGACTTTGGGGATACGTGTGGATCCTCCCACCAATACAATTTCATGAACATCTGATTTAGAGCATCCTGCATCTTGGAGAACCTTAGATACAGGCTGAATACACTTCTGGAATAAAGACATACACAAAGACTCAAATTTAGCTCTTGTAATATTTGTAAAAAAATCAATACCCTCAAATAATGAATCAATTTCTATATTTGCGGTTGAGGAACTAGATAAAGTTCTCTTCGCTTTCTCACAGGCAGTTTTTAATCGTCTAACAGAACGTTTATTATCGCTAATATCCACTTTATGTTTTCTCTTAAATTCACTCATAAAATGTTGCATTAAGATATTATCAAAATCTTCTCCTCCTAAATGAGTATCACCTGCTGTAGCACGCACCTCAAAAATACCATCATCAATATTTAATAAAGATACATCAAATGTTCCTCCACCTAAATCAAAAATAAGAACATTTTGTTCTTTACTCTGATTATCCAGTCCATAGGCAATCGCGGCTGCGGTAGGTTCATTAATAATTCGTAAGACATTTAATCCGGCGATGACTCCCGCATCTTTTGTCGCCTGTCTTTGTGAATCATTAAAATAAGCTGGAACAGTAATAACCGCATCTTTCACTGAAGCACCAAGATAAGACTCAGCTGTTTCTTTCATTTTTGTGAGAACCATAGATGAAATCTCTTCTGGATGAAATGTTTTAGTTTCATCTTTGTATTCTACCTCAATCACTGGTTTTCCATTTCCATCATCATTCACAATAAAAGGAAATCCTTTTATTTCATTCTGAATAACAGGGTCATCAAAATTTCGTCCAATTAAACGTTTCGCATCATAAATTGTATTAGATGGATTCATAGCTGCTTGATTTTTAGCCCCATCTCCAATAATACGTTCATCATTAGAAAAAGCAACATAGGATGGTGTTGTTCTATTTCCTTGATCATTCGCAATAATTTCACACCGATTATCTCGCCATACTCCTACACATGAATAGGTTGTCCCTAAATCAATACCAATCGCTACCATTTATAATTATTTTAATGATATCTTTTTTAAGTATATTTTTATATATATAATAGTATACATGGTTAAGAAAGAGGATAAACGTATGACTAAACAACGTAAGACTAAACAACGTAAGACTAAACAACGTAAGACTAAACAACGTAAACAAAAAACGATATATTCAAAGGGTGCAGTGGGAAAGAAAAAGAAGAAGAAACCGGGATTTTATCCTGCATTTGATATGGGTGCCCGTTTTTTTAATCAAGAAGATATTAAGAAATTAGATTATGTTAAATTAGCAGGGGGTGTGAAAGGTATGGCTAAATTAATTAAAGAAGCCCCCGGTAAATCTAATGCTATGAAACAAGTTAATGTTAGAGCTCAGTTAATACTAAAAGCGGTTCGTCTAGGTGAGATAGCGTCATGTCCTAAATATCCCCCTGAATTTTATGATATTTTAAGTAATTATCATACAAAACATAATCTAAATGTTTTACTATTGAATAATAATTGGTATCGTGTTGTAGGTAAAAAAAAACAGACAAACGTTTACGGCGTGGATACTAGCTATTATGAGTTTGGTGGATATTTGGTGAATAATCTATATTCAGAGGATAAATCTATTGATATAGAATCTCCTACAGATTCTTCGTTACGGGTTGTTGAAAAAACAGATGGAGGTGATAAATGGACGGTCGATGATGGTTGGATCGCAACAATTCGTAATGCGCGATGTATAGAACTAACTAGTAATGAATTATTACTTGACCGTCGATATAAATTTTATCTCAATCAATTAAATAAGAATAAAGGTTCTCTTAAAAAGAAATCAAGAAAGAAGAAATCAAGAAAGAAGAAGACGGGTGGATCACGTAATGATGATGATGATGATGATGATGATGATGATGATGACCCTAGACCTAATCCAATTCCCCCACCTCCTCCTACTTTTAATGAACAAGGGTGTTATAACTTCTTACAAAATAATGGATTCAATGATGTGGATGGTATTTATATATCCATAATGATTAAACCATACCAATATGATTTTTTTAAAGAATATTATATAGATGCTGATAAATCAATATTTTCAAGCGACCTATACGATATAGAAACTCTATATAAAGGATTCACTGAAGTACGGAAAGAAGATGGTAAATTGTGTGAGTGGGCCCAATTAGCTGAGATGGACCTCCGCTTTGATGAGGATATCAGTGAACCAAGCGACGAAGAAATAAAAGAAAAATTGCAAGAGTTCTATCAAGTAATATTATATAAGTATGGTGTAAATACTAAAGATGAATTAGAAAGAATTATAACTAATGCGTATATATTATCTGCGATGAAAATAAAAAATCATAAAATTGTAAATATTTATAATATATTACTGGATTACCAATATCTATCACGCCAGCCGACGTCGGAGCTTTGGGCCAACCCGAATGACAATGGGTCATATTTTTATCATAATGGTTTCATTCCAACAACTATCCAACGACCATTAACTAGTAGTGGTAAAGGTGTTAGAACATCAACTAGTAGTAGTCTTCAAAGGCTTGTTAGTCGATAAGTATTTTTTATCTATTTCTTGTTTGAGTTGTTGAAAAAGTTCATTTAATGCTTTTTCATATTTGGGTTGAATAGTTGTTTCTATTAATTTAATAAATTTACGATTCACATCAATGGGTTCGCATAATTGATCCATGGTTGTGGTAAAAAAAAGATAACTTACAAAATCAAATTTAAAAAAAAGATTCTACTGGGATTCGAACCCAGGATTGCAGATTCAAAGTCTGCTGTGATAACCGCTTCACCATAGAATCATATTACACGCAGTGGGGTTCGAACCCACGCGGACTTACGTCCACCAGAACTTGAGTCTGGCGCCTTAGACCACTCGGCCATACGTGTATAAATTTCCCACACCGGGACTCGAACCCGGGTCGGCTGGGTGAAAACCAGCTATCCTAACCTTCTAGACTATATGGGAAAAACTCCTTCTGCTGGGTTCGAACCAGCGACCTATCGGTTAACAGCCGAGCGCTCTGCCAACTGAGCTAAGAAGGAATATGTTGATATAACTATCAACCCAATGCATGAGGGGGGATTTGAACCCCCGAAGCGTTTCGCATCAGATCTTAAGTCTGACCCCTTTGACCAGACTCGGGTACCCATGCTTATACTTTAACGATAAGA
>Ga0181408_1000138_pt1 | contig 22592 bp, 23 predicted proteins | sample 31SPOviralmetaG_FD_130137 | JGI IMG/M metagenome (GOLD analysis project Ga0181408, IMG submission 130137) | Marine viral communities from the oligotrophic San Pedro Time Series (SPOT) site, San Pedro Channel, CA, USA - 31 SPOT_SRF_2012-02-16 | ecosystem: Environmental > Aquatic > Marine > Strait...
AGAGTCTTAGTTGCTGCTGTCCATTGTGGCACATTGTTAAGTGTGTTTGATGCAGGTCCAATCACATCACCTGTTCCACTTGCCGATATATCAGTTGCGATAGGATTACCTGTAGAATCAAACGCTAAAACTTTATTACTTCTATTAGCATTGCTAGGTATTTCGCTAAGAGTTGTAGCAGGTTCCGATAGAGGATATTTTAAAACTAACGATCCAGAAGTTGCAGATATACCTACATCTAACTGTTGTATCATTTGTGTGTTTTTGTCTATCATATCCTCAACAGTTTGAGAATTAAATGTTCCCGTCAGAACTAAATCACTTGTCTGTGTTAGAGGAACTTGTCTGTATATTGTTAATATGTGACCTGTAGGTGGTGCTACACTTGCAGTAAAAGTTCCTCCAGAATCGTTGCCAGCACCAGATAATGTATAGTTAGTGTCTAATACTAATGTTGTTACAGTGCCAGCAGTATCATCCAATTCTGCTACAATGTGAGAATTTTCAATAAATTTAAAATTAATGGCAAAAACTGTGGAAGAATTATTGCCTGTATATTGAACTCTTGATGTTGTTGTTGTTATTGCCATAATCTTAACAGTTATTTATTAATCGTTATTTTTCAATGTATTATCAATTAAATTTAATAGGTCTTCAAATGTTTTAACTTCTGCTTTTCCTGTAGGAGATGCCCAATCTGCCCAATATTTTTGACCCCAATTTTTTTCTAATAAGTTTTGTATTCTATTATTACGTTGTGGATCTACCAAATCGTATAGTGGATAAATGACCATGTTCTTTTTAATTTGGCTTAATATAGGAAAATTACCTGTGAATTGATCTGCTGCCCTAATTGCTTTTAATGATGAACTTTTAAAATCTCCATCTTGTATATCTTTTACAAACTGTGAACCTACCCCAGCAAGATCAGATATACCATTTAAACCAGGTCCACCTAAATGAGATAATACACCGTTTTGTCCGTATTCTGAATAATCCTTAAACAAAACATCGTAAATTAACGCTAAACCTCCTGATTTTGCAATAGCAGCACCTAGTGTATCTAGGTTCCAAGGCTTTACATTTTTACCATCAATAAGCTGTTTTATCTGATCTACCATTAGCGTAACAGCAGTTGCTTTTGCAACTAAGTAAGATATTCCTATAGCTGCCATTAAAGGACTGTTTTCTTGCCATGTAGGACCAAGATGCCTAGTCATCATAGCAACAGGAAAACTTTTATACTGAAACAATAATTTAAGAAATGCGTTTTGATAAGAACCTTCTTTACTACCCCAAGACATTATTCTGTTTTCTCTTACTCCTGGAGTTAAAATACCAGTGTCCATCTCATCTCGAATAATACTTTGTAGTTTATCTGATAATTCTTTTCTCGTTCTTTTAATCTTTATATCAGATGGGTTATTTATTTTAGAAGTATTCTTAATTAATTTTATAATTTGCTCATTGCTAATTATATCTTCATTTAAAACAGAATCCCAAGTTAGCACAGAATCTTCTGTCTTGCCTTTAAATGCGTGTGGCTTTCCATTTAAATCTTTAACATTGATTGCAGAATCTCTTATTACTTCCCATTCATCATCAGAAATTAAACTTCTCTCTATTATTGCTACTAAAGATTTTGCATCATCACCCATTTCTCTTAATTGTGACAATGAATATTTAGAAGCTATTCCCATTCGTCTTATTGCACCTAAATGAAAACCTTCTCTTAAAGTTCTATTATGCCAGTTCATTCCATTATAGGTAAAAGCAAAATTATTAAACTTTGAAACAGCAGTAGATAATCCTATTGTTTCTGGATCAAACCTACTAATACTTGCAGATTTAACTCCATCATATGTTGCATATGTATTTTCTAGTAAAAACTTATCTTCTCTAGTTTTTCTCCTAGTAACAATTTTTAAAAAATCACTTACACCTTGTCCTTTAATTTCTAAATTTTTAAGTGCTTTTGCAGTGTAAACAGGATCTGAAGCTGAAGTTAGTATTAAATTACCCATTTTTAAAGCAGATGTAGCAGACCTATAATTGTTTAACCATTTAACTAAAGTATGATTATCGCTTACCTGATGCCTACCTGTCATCATTCTTAAACTTATTGGTATTTTATTTTCTACATCTCTTCTTTGTTTTTGTATTTTTAAATTACCTTGTTCAATTGTTTCGCCTAATTCTTTAATAACCATATTTAAGTTATTTTCAGCACTTGGACCTAAATGTTTAGTAGTAATTGTTTTTGTAATTAAAGATTCTAAATTATTAATTAAAGCATCTGTGCTATTTTCAGCACCCCATTTCATTTGAAAATCGTGAGCAATGTCACCATCAATAAAATTAATTTTACGTTCTGCACCAATAATAGAATTAGATACACCTAGTTCGGCTGGTGTTCCAGAAATCTTGCTTTGTTTATGATCCCATAGACCAGAAATCCAATCCCTTATATATCGTTTTGCTTCACCTGAGTTAGCGTCTAAAATTGGATCACCTTTAGGAGTAGAAATTCTATCCCATCTCACATAGTCTTTAATTTTTTTATAAACTTCATTAGCAATAACGTCTTTGTGATCTTTCATTTCTTTATAGCTAAGAGTTTTTATATCAAACTCTGTAATAGAAATGTTAAGATTTTTTGCAATTCTATCAATTGACCAGATTTGAGGACCTGTATAATGCTCCATGTCTTGAACAACTAAGCCAACATTTCTAGCAAAACCCATTAATTCTTTATTAAGATTATCAATTTCTTTAACAGCTTTTAATGCGTCACTGTCTGGTGTCCGCATATTAACTAAAATATCTTTGTCTAAAGTTTTGTCGCTTTTATTTCTTAAATAATGTCCAGCATATGTTATTTCTTTCCAAAATGGCTTTGTGTCCCATTTTTTCTTAAACTTTTGGTTCATTTTGTTATAGAACCTATCAATATAAAATTCTTTATTATGCTTAATGTCTGCATCTAAAGTTCTTTCTATATAATCTTTTATTGCAGTAAATCTACGTCCTTGCGGTAATTTGCTAAACCAATTAAATAATTTAATTCTAGCGTTAGCATTGGCTAGAGGTGTTAATTGCTTTAAAGTTTTTTCTAATGTTTCTTTTTCGTTATCAGATAATTTAGACGCAACTGCTACTCTGTTAATTTCTGGCAATACTTGATTATCAAAATTATCTAATTCTAATTGGCTAGGTTTTGCTAAATTTGCTATACTTGCTTTGTATTTCTTATCTTGATCTACTTGACCTGCATCTTTTGCAAAATCTATTGCTTCTTGCTTAGACTCTTTGCTTGGAGTTTTTTTTCTAAATCTAAAATCGTTATTTTTAGTTCTGTAATCTAACCCTAGTGTTTCTAATTCGTCATACGCATTTTGTATGTCTTTTTTATTAGATACACTTTTTAATTTAATTTTAGCTTTAGAATATCTATTTATAGCATTTGTTTGTATGTTATTTAACGCTAGTTCTTGTTTATCTAACAATTCTAAATCTTTTTTATGATTTAATAAGTTAGATTTACTGTTTTCAAAAAGTTTAATTGTATGATTTAGCTCTTTTATTTCTTCTTGTTTTTCTCTTATATGTTTTTCAAATTTAAGAATAACAGGAGATTTTTTACTTTTATCAGAATCAATTGCTTTATTAAGTTTTTCTTTAGTTTTATTTAACAACAATTTATTAGATAATTCATTTAACTTTAATATTTCTTTTTGATTTTTAGATTTAGTCAGTTTTAATTTAAAATCTAACTGTTCTTGAATATTTTTAACTTTATCTAAAACTCTTGGAACTATTTTGGTTCTTTCATCAGCACCTCTTTGTTGTGCTTCTTTAAATTTCTTTTCTACAAAATACCTGTTTTCAGCATCAATTATTTCTTCTTGTAGTTTTTGATTTTCAAGAATGTCTTTTCTTCTTTTATTAACAAAAAATATTTCTTCTTTTGTCCATTCGTCCACACTGCCAAACATCCCAAAACGATTAATTAACTTTTGAGTAGCCATGCCTTTCATTGATTGATAGACAGTTTCTTTAATTATTGCATCGTCTATTACTTTCATAGACTTTCCATCTATACCTAAAACTTGCATTGCTTTAGCATACATATAAGACGTGTATTCTTGTGCTTGAATACCTTCTGACTCAAACCTATATGCAATAACTTCCTCAATAGCAGCAGACCTTGTTGTAGCTTCTCCATCAGCTATTGATTTATCAATCTCTTGCTTGTAATGCTTTTCCATGTATTTATCAAACTTTGCTCGTTCTTTAGTAGTCATAATAGCGTCTAAACCTTTATGGGTAACTACTTCATGGAATATTAATTTACCTACTTCTTCTTTATCTATTTTTGAAGGATTAAAATAAATCTTACCATCAGAAGGCAAATATCCAGCTTGATTGCGTTTATCTTCAAAATTCTTAATAATTGATGGATTTAACTTTGCATTATTAATATTAACTACTTCTACACCTGGAAAGAACTCAGTAACAGTATCAGAAAAAGCTTTTTCTATAACAAGTTGTTTGTCTAAATCTGATTGTGCTTTATCTATAAAATCAGCTTTAGGATCTTGTTTGTTTTCTTGTATTAAATTTGCTGTTTGTTCTTCTATTTCAACTCTATCTTTTCTTGTTTTTAAGTCTTCATTAGAAATATTATATTGGGATATTTCTTGCTTTGCGTCATTTAAAAGTTGTTCAGAATGTGTTACTAAATTTGCATCTGTTTTGCTTTCTATATTTGGAGACCTTACAGATGTATTTTTTCTTATTGGTGCTGTAGGCATTTCTTTATTAACACCATTAGATATAACTCGTTCAGCTTTTGCTCTAATAAATGCTTCTTGCTCTTTGCTTATATCCCCTTGGAATTTAGATTTTTCTATATCTACTAAAGTGTTAATTTCTTCTTTAAATGTAGACCTAATAAAATTTGCATCTTCAGTTAATATTTTAGCTGGAATGTTTTGTTCTGCATTTAACAAACCATTAACGTAAACAGCTTTTATTGTTTCTGGCTTTAACTCTATAGGAATGTCGTAATTACCTGTAGCTAATCTTATACCTCCACCTATGCCACCTAAAACTGCACCAAAACCTAAATTAGATACAGTGTCTACAATTCCGTATTGTTCTTTATTATAGGACTTTAAAGCATAATACAAAGGTTCTAGCAATACACTTTCGGCTGCACCAAATGTTGCAGATTTTAATAATGTTCTTTTTGCTATACTTGAGTTTTTAAATAAATTCACTCCTAACCTACCAGATGCAGCAAAACCACCTGCTATAAATCCACTTCCAGCTTCAATAGGATCAAGCAAGCTACCAGTTAAACCACCTAATAACATTGCTAGATAACCATCCCATTCATGCAATGCAGTATCTGAAAAAGTAGAGTCATCTATTTCTCTTCTGTAAGAATTGTAATTTAGTTGTGCTAAATCATAACTAACAGGTTGTTTGTATTTTTCTTTATATGGGAAATATGTATTTGCTTCATCTGGAGAAAGCATTCTACCGCTTGTTTCTTGTTGTGAACTCCACCTATTATATGCTCTTGTTCCAGTTTGTGTTATAGCACTCTTCCATGAACTAGATACAAATCCTGTAGTTTTTTCTATAAATCCTAATGAACCACTACCTTCTTCAAAAGTCGGATTGTAATTTTTAAAAGGAATATTTGGTGTAAGTAAACTCATGTATATATAAATTAGTAAGTAGTTTTAGTCATCGCTCTTTCAAAAAATGTTTCTAATGTAGAAAACAATCTTGAATCTTCTTCTGGTCCTATTAATTCATTTATGTCAATTTCTTGTAACAAAAACCTAGAACCATCTGAGCCTTTAGCAAAAACATTCATTGTATTGTCTCCTGGATCAAATTGCGTAAAAACATTGTCATAATCTAATATTTTTGCAATTTCTTCTCTTGCTTTTGTTTTTTTAGCAGAACCATGTCTCCAAGCATCTAAATAAGGATAATTATTAATTCCTAATTCATTTACTTTTTTCATATCTGCAAACCCTTCATTAGTTAATGGAGGTGTAGGAATACCTACTGCATTTGCTAAAACATTAAAATCATCCACTACACTTAAAGGACCGTTAAAATCATATTGCTTAAAAAAATAATCGCCAAACGAATCATCGTAAACACTTAACAATTTATTCATTCGATTTTCTACTAAATCAGAATCTATATTTATTTTTTGTCCTTGCTTATTAATGTAAAAAACAGGGATTGTTGAAATACTAGAATGCCCTATAGATGGTAAGCTTATTGGTTGCTCATTAAATACCATTTTCATAGCTGTTTTTGCAGCTTCTTTGTCTCCACCTAAATAATTATATATTTCTTTTGCAACCTGCATACTTTCCGTTCTTAAAGTAGTAAATGATGGTATTGCTATAGAATGACTATCGTTTTTAAAGCTTGTTGTTATTTCTGTTTTTTCACCATTAGATAATTGTGTGTAATTGCTTTGTGACCCAATAAGTATGCTTGAAGCATTTGGGTTATCATAATTATTAGCGTAAGCTATTATTCTTGCAGTAAGTTGTGAATTACTGCCTTTTAAAGATTTAGCTATTTCATCTATACCACCTAATATTCTATCAGAAGGCAAATATTCTACTAAATGTGCAACTACTTGTTGTATTTCTTCTGGCTTATTAGGAGATAGTTTTTCTATTACACTCTTATATTGGTTGATTTCATTTTCATCTAAAACTTGCTTTGTTACGTTTCCAATATTAAGCAATTCTTGTTGTTTATGAATTTTTGCTAATGATAATTGTCTGGGATCTTCAAAAGAAGAATTAAAGGCAAATGTTTTTTCATTAAATGTAGATGGATCTATTCTCTGACTTGTGTTTCCAACATTGTCTTTACTGTAATCTTTAAAAAACTTATCATATGCTTTTTCTCCAGATTCTCCAAAGGTATATTGCATATAAGGCAAAATAGTATCAAAAGAAACCTTGCCCCCAATAGATTCATTAAACTTATTAGATAAATCATTATTAATAATTACGTTAAGTTCTTTTTTAAAATTAGATTTTAAGTAATTTGATAAATTTTTAATTTTTTCTTTATCTTGTGGATAATTATTAATTAATCTATTTGTTACAAGATTTACATTATCATTATATTGTTCTTCATCTGCTGTAATTGGTATTTCTAAAAACGAGTTATTAAAAAATTCAATATTTGCTTTTTCTTCTACAGTTTTACCTAAAATTTCAGTAGCTTCATCTCCATATAAATTCCTATAAGCATTTACTAATGTATTTAAATTATCGGGATTATTTGAAATTAATATTTCTTTTTCCAATATTTTTTTAGTTTCTGAAAATTTACTTGTATTAACATTAGATAAATTCTTGGAGTTTATATCTAATAATTTTTTTAAGTCTAAATATTGTGTTTCAGTTATATCTTGATTTCTCAATTGCTCTTCAATGATATTACCAGACTCAGCTAACTCTAAAAAACTTTCTGAACTTTGAATTTTACCATAAGTGCTAATTTTATTGAAATTTTGCAAAGCATTTTTAGAAATGTTTTTAGCTGTGTCTTGATCTATATAACCTAATGTAACTTGTTCCTGTAAAGATTTATTAACAGGTGTTAAAGCATCTTCAGGTGTAATTTCATTTTTTCTAATTAGTTCATTTTTTTGAGTTATTAAACTTTTAAAATTTTTAGAAACAACATTTTTAGCTTCGTTTTGTGCAATAATAATAGAGTTATTAACAGTTTGTAATTCTTTAAATCTAAGCTCTTTTTTTAGTATATCTGAAACATACTTACTACTTCCTTTTGTAAAATTATCTCTATTTTTATTAAAGAAATTAGCAGCATCTAATTCAGAGTTTATACTAGGATTGTTTTGTTGATTATTTGTAAAAGCATTAATTTGTGAGTTTACAATATTTCTAGTTTCGTCCAACTCGGCTTGTTGCTTTTGAACTTTCAACTTATTAGCTAATTGACCAACACCTTGTATTGCACTAGCAAAAGCTTGATCTCCAGCAGATTGATAAAAATCACTAGCTTGGACATTAGCTGATTTTCTAAAAGCAGTAGTCATTGACCTCTGCACTGGATTCATTTGGACTGCCCCTCCTGATCCGCTAATTTTTTTAGATTGAAATGTAGGTAGTTTTGCCATTGTTATCCAAGTTTATATGTTCCGTATGCAGAAGTAGCAGAATTAAGAAGACTAGCGTAACCTTGCATTTTAGAAGCACTAGCTGCTGCTTGACCACCCATTTCGGCAATCTTGCCTTGCCATCTTAAATCTTTAGCTTCTAAAGCTCCCATTCTTTTTGCTTCTGATCGTTTAAAAGATAAATTAAATGCGTCTACTTCTGCTTGGTATTTTAAAATGTCTGCTTGTGCTGTTAATTTATCAGCCATACGCAACCCATTATAGACTTCTGATTGTATTTCAAATTCTGTTTCAATTTCAGAATCTCGCATAACATCTGTCATAGATCCTCCAGAAGCAATTCCGCTTGCAGACATTGACACACGCTGAGAACCAACCATTCTTCGCTTAGCTCTTCTCGATAAAGATTCGTTATGTGCAGTTCTCCATCTTTGTTCTGCTGCTTCTTTTCTTATTTGTTTCTCGTTAAAATCAGCAGAGTATTTAGTAGAATCAATGTTAAATGCAAAAGCTTTGTCATTAATCTCTGTTGCTCTTTCAACTTCACTAGCATTCCAATCTAACCTTTTTTTATTTTCTCTACCTGATCTTAATTGAGCTTTAGCTTGATCGTCAGATGATGATAGTCCTAAAAAGCCAGTGAATAAATCTGCCCCTGTTGCTAACTTTTTAAATAAACTACTCATTATAAATTACTCCTTACTTCAGTTGTTATAAATAAAACATTACAAGGGAAGGGTTTATCCTGTCGTATGTAAAAACCAGCTTCTGAGTTATAATCCATGTTTAATAATATGTTTTTATCTCCTGTGTATAGTGGTGGGGATATATCCATTCTATCTAATGACGATCTAAAAACAATATCGTCTAATTTATCTAATGATTGACCAACTTGTAAACCTAAACTATTCCAGAATCTTGCAATTATTTTACTAATTCTTTTTGTAGATCCTTGAGACGAACCAATATCTCCTTGCACATCCACAGGTAATGTTTTGCAACTAGCAGCATAGTTATATCCTATTTTAATTTTAGTTGCAGGTGCTTGTAATGTAATAGCACCATTTGTTACAACTCGATCTGGATGTGACCCATTGTTTGCAACTATAGAAACTGTTTCGCCTTCTAAATGACTCAGACCTGATACAGTAGATATTGCACCACCGCTATAATCTAAACCGCAATCCACAAAAAACAAATTGTCTTTGTCTTGATCGTGATTAGCCCAATCGTCATCCTCTAAATACTCAATGTATTGTCTTGTTTGTCCGTTAATAGTTCTTTTAACTACTAAGTATGTAATATCTGTCTGTTCTAGTGCCGATGGGATAGTTGTAATTGCTTTGACTTGTGCAATCGTAACTTTAGCTAGTGATCCACTACCCCAGGTAGGACTAATATCTGTAGCCGTAAAAGTGTTTCCTACTGTATTGCTACTAGCTCCAATTGTAGTAAAATCTGCACTACCAGCTATTGATTTAATCCTATATGTCTCACCTTCAATGACATATCCAGAATTTACAGTTTCAGACTCATAGGTTCCACCAATATCATGGTTGTGGAATGCAATAATATTCTGTTCCTTTAAATACGTCATGCCTACTAATCTGCCAGATTCCAAAACATACCAAATAATATTATCTGGTGCTTGTCTGTAAGATGTATATATTGCCCTAACTCCTTGTCTAAGAATATGATTTGCAATTACTGATATTTCTTTAGAATCGTAAACATCATTGTCATAATTGTAACCCATCTCCATTATTTTACGTGTTGTTCGATCTGTGTAAATTAATGAGTTACTAATTAGATGTGGTTCAACAATACTAGAGCCATAACCGTTCTGCCTAATTACATTAATATCACTAGGTGTAATACTAGCTCCTGATGATCTAATTGCATACTGACCACCCTTAGTTCCAATAAAGAATTGCTGTGCTGATCGCATCCACTGAATAGAATTTGTTTCTTCACTAGCAATCTGAAACCTTAAACCATTGTCATCGGAAACAACTGCATCACTTGGATTGTTCGGTTCAAAGTTTTCGTAATCATCTGTTTTACTTGCCCAGAAAGTATTTGGTTCTGTCGATGTTCCACCAAACCATAATCTATTTTGATGAAATGTAACCGTTCCAGAGTAACCTGTAGATTCTGACCATGCACCGAGTCTCCATAATTCAGTTGCTGAACTAGAACCTAAGTTACTAGATAAAGATACGCTAATATTACTAGCATCCGTAAATGTTTTAATATACCCATACCCAGCCAACGGAGAAGATCCATCATGTGCTATTCTTATTACTCTTCCAACATCTGTAGATGAAAACAAACTAACAGAAGCAACTACGTTTATAACTCCAGTTGTTCCTGATGGGTTTAATGTTGCATCGGTTAAATTCTCAGCTTGATAAGGACCATCTAAGTTTGCTACTGCTTCGATAGTCCAAGAAATATTATTAGTTCTGCTAACTTTTCTAGGTTGATGTGATTCACTTGCAATAAATAAAACATCGTTAGACTGTGCAAAACTTAATCCTTCTAAATCGTCCTCTGTGTATGGTGTATCAATAATTATATGCTTATTTGCTACACCACCAGATGCGTATGCTGTAAATGCTGTGGAATCTATGTTATTCCCAAGCATATCAGTTAGTTCAAATGTATTTGTTGTTTTGTTGCTTACTTTATAGTCTTTATTATTTAGCTGAGACATTCCGACAACATTACTAATAGTAAGAACATCACCATTAGAAAAACCATGAGCATTACTCGTAACAACCACAACGCTTGCCTGTGTTGCCCCTGTAATAGCGACATCATTATCTGTAACAAATCCTTCATTCTTTAATACTCTTATTTTTAGTGGAGAAAATTCTAATGTGTAGGATTGCTCATTATTATAAACAAACTTTTGCAACCTTACTTTTTTAAGTTGATCTACAATCTCACCAATAAACTTAGTTCCTGGACGTTTACTAATACCCCCTTGTTGACGTATAAGGAAATTATTCATTTCCTCTACACCATCTGCATACTGTTGTATATCAGTCCTACCTCGTAGTAATGGACTAATTTCTCCGCTTGAGAAAGAGTTTTTAGTAACTTTTATTCTCATGTTGTAGGTTTAGGATAAGTAGTTGCGTAACCACCAATTAATCTAGCATTTAAAAAGTCTGTTGCCTCAAAACCTTGTCTGCGTCTTTGTCTGTTATTCGCAGAAATAGCTTTTTGCATTGTTCTTTCATACAACAGTTGCATCCTTTCTGACGTTTGATTGTCATTAGTAATTAAATAAGCAATGTCGTAAGCTAAACAAGCTGAGATAGCTTCGTTGACCAATGGGTCCAATAAATTAAAATCTGTGATGTTAGAAACATATATTATCTCTAACTCTGTTCCATCAAACAAAATCTTACCACCTTCTAAGCTGTAAAAAGTGTCTTTGTTTTCTGGATCTACTGTTACCAATTTTAGACAATCTGTTGGTAACTGAAATTCGTTGCTAAATTTAAAAGCTGGAACTGTTGTTAATGCAGCTAATTTAGTTCTTTTAATAGAGCCATGAAAGTAGCTCGTGTTTAAGACTATCTCTTTACAATTATTTATACGCTCATTACATATACGAGCAGCCTTATTGTTTGTGTCAGTAATGCTAGTTATCAGGTCTTGTCCTAATTTAACTAACGCTGCGTTTGCAATACTTGTCTTGCTTGCCATAATTTATAACCTACATAAAAAAAGGGAAGAGACAAATTTAATCTCTCCCCCTTTAACATTAATATGAGCTTTCTCGAAAGAAATTATTCTTCTGTATACTCAACAATAATTGAAACATCGCCAGCAGAATCACTTGATACTGTAGCGGTTTGTGTAATTGCAATACGCAAGTTAGTTGCTGGATCTTCTGGTAGACCTGCATCTTCCCAAACATAATTGCTTACTTTGTTAATATCTCTTGCTTCAAACGCATATTCAGTGAAACCAGTAGCAGATTGGAAACCTGTTACTAATGTCGCATAAGCGTCTTCGTCAATTACTGCATCAGCAGAGTATGTTACAGCACCAGAAGTAGTAAATGTTTGTTTTGCATTATACAATCCAACATTAACAACACTGTCTGTACCTCCATCTAAGTCATCATTAGCAATTTTGATAGATACGATTTTAGAATTACTTGGCACTTCTGCCAAATAAACTACATCTCCATCTGCATCAAAATCACCATCTGCGACTGCTGCTGTATCCCGAAACACTCGTGATTTAGCATTGATTGTTCCTCGCTCTAAACGCTGTCTTGGTTCTGCGTCTAGTAGAGTTACGATTGCACCTTTTGTAGTAGCCATTTTTTATATCTCCTTATTTAGTTGGATCACATTTAATTTCTACAACCTTTTCCTCATACATACGCACTGCACCAGCAGACATTTCTGCCAAAATCTGGAAGTTGTGAAATTTATGAGGGATTGGATCAACCTTTGCAGAGATGTCAGAAGCAACTGCCATTTTAATAGCACTCTTTGGCATTACTACAACTCGACTGTTTCCGCTTGCATCCTTGCGAACTAACTCAGTTCTGCAAAATTCAAGACCCATAAAAGTATTGATTTCGCCATTAACTAAAGCTTTAACTGTGTTAAAATCAGCACTGGTAACTTCAGTAGTTCTCAGCAATGAATTTTCAGCAGCAGCGTTAATAATACAAACTGGAGTTTCACCATCTTTAATAGCTTCAGCTTCACGAAGTTTTAAGATGGCTTGTCTAAGCTTTCCAATTGTAAGATTACTGTCTGTTGCTCCACCAGATTCAACAAAATTTACTGCAATTTGTTGTGATGCTGGAAAAGAAACAGATGTGCTTCCAGTTTTACCAGTGTAAGCAGTGCCTAAAGCAGCATCTAGGATGATTTCATCCATTTGTCTACCTAAAGCATATACAGCAGTAGTTACATACTCAGAAGTAGGATCAATAATCATTCTGAGTTTATCTTCTTTATCAATCATGTCTGCTGAGTAGAAATCCTCGAAAGAAACTCTACGTCTGCTTTGTGGTGTGTCGCTATATTGCACATCACCATGACGTGATCCTTTTAGTTTCGCATTAACCGCACCTACACGATCAAAGTATTTGTATTCCGCACCCATTGGATCTTCAGTCACGTATGGACGTAATCTTGATCCTTCTTGTTGGAATATTAGGTCTACGTTTGCACTGTATTGCTGTGCAAAAGCTGTAGTCACTTGATTTGACATTTTATATCCTGTTTTAAAATTAAAATTGGTTTGATGTCTGCTATCCTCGATTAACTCTAAGATAGCTACCCCAAAAACAGGACAATCTGACAATGAGCCTTCACATAGTGAGGACAAACTTAAATTAACATTTATTCATAACTATATATCTGTCAATAAAAAAGCCTTATCAAATTAATGACAAGGCTTATGAATTATAACTTATTTAGACAATTAACTAGCTGCAACTCTATGTAACTCAGTCCATTTTTCTAAAGCAAACTTATGACCTGGATCTGTTTTGTTTGTTAATTGTGATGTAAAAACTGGATCAGACCTTAACTGATCTAATTCTGATTTAGCAGCAACAGGACTTGTCCATGAGCTAGATTGTAGTGTTCCTTTAAACTCTGTATCGTCCATTAATGATTTACCTGCATTTGCTAACAATTGAATTAGATTTGGATCGTTTCCGTATCTTTCTTGCACTTGTTCTGCAACATCATTAGGCAACAACTTGTTTAAAGCTGCATTACTAAGTTTTAAATTAGTCTCGAAATCATCACCCCATTCTTTTTGTAACACTTCTCTAGCGTTTGTTTCGTTAGCGATGAATTTGTCTTCGACACTTTGAGATAAGTTTGCTTCCCTCTCAGCAATACTCGTAAAAACTGCACTTGCTTGTTGTTGGCTGAGTCCAGCTTTATAAAACGATTCTGCAAGTTTGTTTTTATCACTATCCTCAAATTTAATATGCTCAGAATTATAACTTAAATCATAACCATCTATTGTTTCTGGTCTGCCTGTTTTATTGTAAAACTCATTCCAATCTGATTCTTGCCAGTTTTCCTGTGGTAAAGAAACTTTAGGTTTACCTAATACTTTCTCTAAGTTTACAACTTGTTTAGCAATATCATTAATGTTTTTAGCATTACTAATAGAAGGAGTTGATCTAAACTCTTCGCTTATATCGTTTAACCAATCTTTTTCAGCAGATGCAATTGTTGCACCCTCGTTCAATAGATTAGTTTGCGGTTGTTCTGTTGTTGTTTCAGCTACTGTATCAGTCGGTGAAGACTGTGTAGCTACTGCTGATTCCATCGTTTGTTCTTCGCTCATGTCTTAATGTTTTGATTTTTGCTTCGGATCTACGCTCAAACTCACTGTCTGGTGTAGATATAAAATCCTTTATTTTAAGCAATGTATTCCGAACACCTTCATTTAAAGCAGTGCCTTGTGGATCTCCTTTTACGTATGTAGAAGTATTGTAATAACACAAACTTTCTAACATTGTCATTGCTAGTTTTCCGTTCCTACCTCGGAATATTTTTTTAAATGATTTTTTCTGTAACTCTATCTCTCTAATCTTTTGTACTTTGTCTTCTATTACTTTGCTCATATGTTTTGTTCCATACTTCTAGCTTGAGCTAAGTCTTTAACAGCAGATGCCTCTAGTGGTGCATTATTTACCGCCATTTGTCTGGCTTCATTTTCTGCTTTAGCTTGTCTCAACTCTTGTATTTCTTCTGGTGTTCTTGTGGTTTTAGTTGAAATGTCAGACCACTGTGCCATTGCGAGTGAAAGTGCATCAGTATCAATAACATCAATTACATTAGGATCTAATTGTGCTAGTAAAGATAACTCTTCTATATATCGTCTTGAGTTTTGAGATTTAACTGAAAACTGTGCTTTTGCTGCTGGAGATGTGTATTTTATCTCTAGTCTTCCTAATTCTACATCAGGTTCAGCAAATTTACCTTGTTCTGCCATAAGATTATAAGACCGCTGTATCAATGGACCAAACAACTCAACTTGCAATCTTCCAAGCATAGGAGACATCATTCTTAACTTCTCGTCTCTTTCGTCTGCTACTTCAAATGCTGTTTGACGTTCATTCTTTCTTTGACGCAATAACCAGTCTACATGGAAAGCTTCATTAATCTTCTTTTCCAACCTAGACATTGTGTAATCAACCCAATCAAGTCTACCACCAGTCTCAACAGGTCTAATTTGTGCAGAACCAGGTTCTTTCCAAATAATAGATCCACTTCCAGTTGCAACATCTCCAATAATTGAATCATCTTCAATTTCTAAGCTTGGATTGATTTGTTGATCGCCTTTCATTAACACTTGTCGTTGGACTGCATTAATTACTCGTATATCATGCAACGCTGTTCTTCCTGGACTTCTACCGTAAACTTCACCAGCTAATTTAGTCCATCTTGGAACATGATAAGGAAACTCGTCAAAACCACCTTTACTTAAAATACCACCATCTTTAGTTATGCCATCGTCTAACTTCTTACAAAACCAAAAACTTACAAAGTCTTTTGACTCAGACAACTTCTGTCCTGTTTCGTCCTGTGATGGAAAAACAGAATGAGATATTGTAAGCTTATCATGCTGCCGCATTGTTTTAAGCTTCTCATTGTTTCTAATTTTAGGAAACTTCTGTAGTATTTGCCTAACAGTCATTTCCATTTCTCTATACAAAGTATCAACCATACCAAGATGGTTTTCTCTTATATAGCAATGAGCTAGTGGTATTGTTCTAAACACTAACTGATCTCGTTTAATATCAAACTCTTCGTATATAATAGACGTGCCTAATGCTCCAAGGTCTAAATAGCATTCGTGCATTGATTGATTAAACCCAACATTAGGTTTGCTCAGTTCCCTAAATATAGTATCGCTAACAGACTCTAACCATTCTCTTACAGACTCGTCCTCCATTAAATTAGTGTCGCTAGTAGATAAACTAAACCAACGATCAGTGGGAGATGTGTTGTATGTATGTAATCCAGATGCAAATTGTTCTAATGCCCATAAAGCAGTTCCATCATAAATCTCGTAATGCCTTGATTCACCACGAGTTAGGTTTCTTAAAAAATCGCTTGTTCCTGGACGTATATATCTGACAACATCTTGTAAGTCTTGATTCCATAAACCTCTATCACCTTTAAGTGTTTGGAGGTCTTTATGCAAATAGTCTATTAAGCGTTCTTCGTTCACGATGCACTACCTAGCAATGTTTTTTTAGTTGTTTCACCGTAACTAGGTTTCCCTTGTCTCATTTTACTTTCTTGCTGCTTACTTCTTGACCTAGTTCTTTTTGGATTTTGCCCTTTGCTTAGTAAGGTAGATTGGAAACCTTTACGTCTTTTATCAGATTCCCTTACCTCATTTACCGAAGATGCACTCGCAACTGTAGGTGCTGGTGGTGCAGAAGGTGCAGAATAAGTAGGTCTAGGTGTAGGAGCAGGTGCAGGTGGTGGAGTAGGATCACTCATGTATGGATCAGCCCTGAACAATTCTTGCTGAAACCTTCCAGGATCATTGTAAATACTAGTGCTGCCTCTTCTAAAATTCCTATGACGATTAAAGTCATCCATTCCTTGTTGTCTAAAAGCAGTTTCGTCAAATACTTTACCCCTTTGATTTGCATAATCTCTAGCAAATGTCACTACGTTTTCAAAATTTTGAGTTGCCATAATAATTAACAGTTATTCACAAGTTATTTAAAGTCAATGTAGTAATTCATACACACTTTTTACTTTAGATTGTCTTTTCTTACCACCAGATTCATCTCTTACTCTACGAATACTTTGTGCTGCATACCTAAAAGCATCCGCTGCATCACTTGCCCAATCATGCACATCATGGTCTACAAATGTCCCTGCCATGTCATCCCACTGTCTATGATATGCCCTTAGACAATCTAATCCATGCTCACATTTCTTTTTGTCAAAATAACTACGATACAGCAAAGCTCTAGCCCGATCTATACCTTCGTCTTTACTCTCTCTGACCAATGGAGTCATACGTAACCCAAGATCCCTAGCCATATCAATCCTAGTTGTAGTATGACCAGCACCTGTATCTCTACGTTGCTTTAAATCATGTGGAACGTAATGCCTATTATAAATGTATGGTTTTTCTTTTACTGCTTTGATAAAGAACGAGATGTCTTTGTTCTTCTCCATAATAAAATCTATAAATCTAATTTCACTACCATACTGTTGATAAAACCAGATAGCTGTAAAATCATTTATACCGACATCCCATGCAGTGTTTACCTCTAAGTTACTTTCCCAGGGAATATCTTTTATGTGGTTGTCTTTTTCTATCTTATTTAACACCTCACTATAATAACTACCCTCAATCGGTGCATCACTATCGCAATAATATTCTGACTGTATCTTTTCCTCAGTCATTCCGTTAAGACGTTCTCTACGCAATAACTCCTCTAAATCCCAACCTGTATCTGCTTTAGTGTCCTCAATAGTAAGTTTCTGTGTAAAGTAACCGTTACTTAAACCTTCACGTTCCCAAGCTTCGTATAATTTAATCGCATGATTCTTACCTCTAGGTGTAAAGATCATGCAACAACCACCACCATTCTCGTTCAACATTGGACTTAAATATTGCCAAGTGCTAGAACCCATTAATGGAAACTCAGACAATACAACAAAGACAGGTCCAGCACCGACTAATCCATCACTATCCGCACCAACCAATCTATAGATAGAACCGTTCTTAAATTTAATCATCTTCTGTGTTTCATAGACATGATCTATTAACTCAGGAGGAAAATGATCTAAATACTTTCTACCCTCTTTAGTCTGTCCTTCCCAGATACCTTTAATAGCCTGTTCCCTACTAGGAAATATATGCCAGTAAACACCTGGACGTTCTACTATCTTAGATGCAATTAAATTAATACAGAACAAATCCTTACCTGCTCGTCTATGCCATTGGAACATACCAAACCGACCAGACTGATTAATAAAGTAATCCCAAGCAGGTAATTGATAACCCCTAGGATGCCAATTGTAAGGAACGGTAATATCCAAACTAAACCTTACCTCTCCAACCTAATACAAAATCACGAGTCATAAATTCTTCCATAATATCCTCCATCTCACCTAAATGCTTTTCGGCAACCTCCATAAACAAACCACCACCGCCATCATTATTAAAATACATCTGGATGCTAAAGTTATCTATAATCTTCATTAAACCCTTATCCTTCTGTATATCATCAACCATAAAAACAGGACTTTGAACATCTCGCTTAATCCTATACTTAATCATCTATATGTAATCTCCAACCTTGATTCTTATAACTCTCAATAACTTTACGCAACTTACGTATTTCACGATCTCTTTCAAATACCTTACCTAATACAACCGCCAACTCAGTTTCTAAAAACCGAACCTTCTTTTTTAACTCAAACCTATCTCGTAATATATTAAACACTCTTAACAATTTCATCCTCTTCCACATCAATACTAACTCTATTAACCTTATCCATTAAACGATACATACCTGTATCATAACAAAATACCTCAAACTCTATATTACATAACTCAGGATCTAACACCCATACACGATCACCTATAGCATATTTCATATATCAATAACTTTACCATTGTCATCTAAAACATAATTCTTTCGGACAACATTAATAGTATACTCTTTGCTCTCTTTCTTCTCGATAGCTTTCTGTGATGGATGGACATACTTAATTAAATCAGAGTTTATCCTAATTAAATCCTTACCCTCTAATCCATACACATCAGGATTCTTAAACATATCCACCATATTCAACACAGGATCAAAACCCATAGCATTTAACTTATCTGCTACACTCTTAATAACCTCACCCTTCGTTAAATGACCACGACTGGTTTCTTGTTTAGCTGGTCTGTTACTTAACAAACTATCCACACTATGATCTAATCTAGGACTCTCTTTTGCCTTCTTAACTAAATTAACCTTCTTAGGCTTCTCTGGCTTTATAGGCTTAGGATTACTACCATCCTTCTTCTTACGTCCAGATCCTTCACGTCTACCACCACTCTGCTTAACCTTAACACCTGCTAACTTAGCTAACTTATCCTCCAACTCCTTACTAGGACTAAACTCTTCGTATTCAGGCATACACAATTTCTTAACAAATTGTTATAATAGACTTACTCATATAAACTTATATGTAGAAGTTTTGATTAACTTTGTCAAATTGGTTTTGGTTTTGATTAGGTTTTCAAAATTGGTTTTGTGGGAGTTAGGGAGCGGTAGACAAGTTGCGAAAGTGCGATTCCCCCTCTACCCCCTGCTGATCTGGTAATACAAACAAGAGCAAAAAAACAGTTACGTAAACCATTGAGAATCAATCCAAGGTAATTAAAATAGACATTCTCACTACCTTGAATGTTTACCTTGAATTGGTGGATTAATGCATGGTTGTATCGACGTAATTAGATCCATGCGGTCGGTGCCGTACATGAGCCATGATCACTCCACCCACCTCAAACAATCAATACCCCTAACAACCTAATCCCCTAACATATATACTAACAGCCTTACATATGTTTGATTGATACGATGTTCCTTTGTTTCAATATCTTGAGACTGTTATTGATTGCATGGCTAATAAGCCCACTTGTATCAAGCGACTTCTCGCAAGCTTTAAACAGTTCCAACCTAGTTAACTGCTTGTGTTTTTTAATAATACTAGCAATTTGTGTAATAGTTGCACCTTGTATTTGGTTATAAGTCATTGATTTCCAAGTAATTATAATCCTTTGAGTAATTAATGATCTTTTATCTATTCTTGGTCTAACTCCCAATTTAGCCAGGATCAAAGCCTTTTGCACGTCATTAAGCTGATTACTACCGTTAACCGCGAACCATGATACAATATTATCAGGACTTAAATTACTTGCTCGTATCTTACTCATAATTAACAATTTAATACTGATTTAGATTAATACAAATAATAAAATATAAACAAAATTAAACCATTGTATTGACAATACGTATTATATAAATAGTTTATCGTTATCTCGATTCCTGAGATTTTTTAACCTATTAACTTATAATTATGAAACTTATTAACTACTATCCGAGCACGGGATGCCGTGTTTTTTGGAGCGAAAAGCTCCAACAAGAAATTAGTAATCCTCATGGGGATTACTTCACTAGTTACTTTCCCTGTTGTGTGAACGGGGATCCCAAAACGGGATATACTAAATCACAAATCAAAAAAATGATCTCTCAAGAATTCCCAAAATTTTCTTTGCGTATGGGAAAGCCATTTAACTCTAGGATGGATGGTAGCCTAATCTGGCAAGCCAGAATAAACGAAAAATAGATAACAATAATTAAATGACTGGTTAAGCAGTCTATAATCTCTCTTATCATAGGGAAAGCCTATGTTATTAATATTAATTTATTAATTTCATAGGCTTTTTTTTTTGCGATATTAAAACCTATAAAACCTATATATATGATACATCAAATACTTATCCATTTGCCCTGGACTTTGGTCCTTATATTTACCGTTGCATTAGCTATTAATGTAATGACCTCGAAATAAACCTATAAACCTATAAAACCACTAAAAATATGAAAACTAAAATCAAAGTAAATTATACAGCAAAAAAAAATACATACTTCTTTGGAACTCGAAAAAAAGATAAAGCTAAAATCTTTATATATATGTCACAATTTGATTGTGGCTGGTATTGGTCATTTGGTTATTTAGGCAATAATGATGAGAATTATCATTTATATAATTATCAAAATGAACAAGTATTTCATAAAAAAGAAGATGGAAAGTATTTTAATGGAACCATTAAACGCAATAAATGCCTGTATGATTGTTTGTTGGAAGATTACATTTTAAAGGATAACATAAAACAAAACTTATGGAAATTTTGTGAGCTTGCTTTGAGTATTTATAAAATAAAAGATTACTCAGAAATGTTACACATTGGTGGAGCACATATGACAAATAACCCATGTTCAAAAATCATCAAAAATAATGAAGAATATATTAGAATTAATGAAGTGGTGTTGCCTGCATTATTTAATGAATTTGAATTGCTATTAAGAGGATAAATAGAATTAACCAATGAAAAATCAAAATACAATATTCGGATATGACTGGGATGAAATTCAAAGCATGCAACAAGGCAATGATAGCCTGAAGGTTATAAATTCTGATAAAGTTGGTGATTATGGTTGTGATCCAATTGGCAACGGTATGTTTAAAATGGTTCCCTCTGGAGATATTGTCAGTTTTGAAGAACGAACCAGAAGACTTGGACCTTAAGACAATCAAAAATAAAACCTATAAAACCTAAAAATATAATTATTTAAATCCTATGCCAAACACATTTAACACCGTCATGCCAGAACTAACAGAGAGACAAGGGAGATTACTTTCTTTGTCTCATGATATCAACCTTATACGCAGTAGGCTAGCAACCTACAAAGAGTTGACAAATGGGTATAAGGTGGATGGATGGACTACTTATCCTTACAGCGATTACAGCGACATAATCCAAAGGATGACCGATCAAGCAGAAAAATATGAAGAAGAATACAAACAACTAGAAAAACAAGGCGAACCAATCGCCCCACAATAATAAAAACCTAAAAAAACCTAAAAATATATGAAAACCAGAATTAAATTCTTCAGCCACAATAAAACCATACAAATTCTATCCTTTCACAAATGGGATATTAATACCGAAATCCATTGCAATCATATAGCGACAAAATACAAAAATACATTAAAACAAATAATCAAATGGGAAAAAATATGAAACACAAAGAACAATACAAAGAAATAATAAAACAAGGAATAATACCTTGTTTTGAGACAAATTTGGGAGAGGTTTATTTTGAGCCTACAGAAATGGGATTTGCGGTTGGAACTGCTTGCAATGTAGGCTTGCTTAAAGATTTCGAGTTTATCTATGACAATGACTTCTCATTTGACGAAAATTTAAATGAATTAAACGAGCAAATTATTGATTATTACGAGGAAGTAGAAGCATGAAACCTGAATTAGAACAATTACAGTCCCTTACAATTAACGACATCTTAAGAGATCAAAGACCTGCCAAAAGGTCTATGTTATCAATCAGGATAGATAAAGACCGTAAGGATCACTACAAACATCACGCAAAGACTTATAGACGGTCATTAAGCGAGTTTGTTTTAATGATAATGGACAACATAACCGAATTCAAAGAAAAATAATTATGAAAGAAATAGTAACATTTAAATACGCCAAAAAAATGGAGAGATTAGGCAAATGGACATATCAAGGGACAACCCTTGATCCCTACTTCCATGATGCTC
>Ga0181408_1000139_pt1 | contig 22566 bp, 46 predicted proteins | sample 31SPOviralmetaG_FD_130137 | JGI IMG/M metagenome (GOLD analysis project Ga0181408, IMG submission 130137) | Marine viral communities from the oligotrophic San Pedro Time Series (SPOT) site, San Pedro Channel, CA, USA - 31 SPOT_SRF_2012-02-16 | ecosystem: Environmental > Aquatic > Marine > Strait...
GATTCTATTCAACAAGATATTTTATTAACCTAATTGAGAGGACACTATGGACTATTCAAAACAATTCAATAAACAAAGAACTGAATTCTTTGCTACACTAATAAAAAGCATTGATTTTAAGTCTTTTAAAAGTCAAGAGGACTATGAAAAGACTATAGAGGGTGTATATATGACTATGTTTAGACATAATACAGAAGGTCAATTTGTTTATGAAAACCCTAATCCTAACGCAGACAATGATGATGCGTGGTTAGTAGGTGAGACCTATGATGATGATGACAGAAAGAAAGTGCTTGACATTATCAATAATAGATGATATGATTCGCTATATAATGAAAGGAAACACTATGACAATAAAAAATGATATAGAAATGGCAAAACAAAAGTGCTACTCAATATATCTAGATTTACAAGCAACTTTAGCAGGTCAATCTATGTGTGATCCAGATACACTTGAAAATCAGTTTAACGAAGTTTGTGCTGAGTTTGGATTAAACATTGAAGATATTTATGAGTGGTGTGAAAATCAACATGAGGGTATGTTCGCATACAACGGAACTTAATATGAGTAGAAAATATTTTGATGATATAGAAAGATGTATTGACCTTTTTCATAGAGAACTTAACACACCAGCATTACAAATATTAATGAGTATAAGAGATGATATGAAAAAAGAACTAGACGAAGAGTGTAAATACAATGATGCAGAAGAAAAAAATGCTTGGGACAATCAAGAGTCTTGTGGTCATGTAGTAAATGAATTTTTAAAAGATAAATACGGTAAATAATATGGGCATGTTTGATGATGCATGGCGTGAAAGTGTCAAGGGTAAAGAAGATATAGAAGAAGAAATATTTGATGATGAATATCTAGCAAAGATTAAAGAAACTATAAGAACTTCAGACGGAGATTTCTGTACAGTTTCATTGCAAGATATTGAAGAGATAAAAACTATTTTAAAACACCTTATAAATAGGGTTGACAAGATTACAGGAATGATGTAAACTGATTCGTATATGAAAAAATTAAATAAAAATGAAAGATTATTGATTGCAAAGAAAGAACATAGAAAGTTTCTTTTATCTGTAGGTCTTCCTATTGATAAGAAAAACAGAGTTATTATAAAAGAAAGAATAGGAACACCATTTCCCGATTTATCTTCAAGGGAACATTATGCATTAAGTAATAATATAAGTGGTGTTGCAAATAAAAAGAAACGACCTGATCCTTATATTCCTGCAGGTAAAACAGTAGGTATCGGTTATAATAAAGGTACCTATCAATTAGTAGATGGTTCTGATATTATTACTATGGGGAGAAAAGTATGAGTGACTTTAAATTGACAAATTCTGATTTTGATGATTGTTCAACATTAATTATACTTTCAGAAAGAGGCAGGCAGTTTTGGGATAAGATGAACTATAAACGATTTATAGTTGTAGGTAATGGTTCATCTAATATTTTTGTATTAAGAGATAATGAGAGAGTGAGGATATGTGATGAGATTCGTGAAAACGGTATGGATTTTACTAATTAGTTTAACACTAGTTAACTGTTCGACAGGTAGTAGATCCCAAACAAGTGCAATTGTCGGTGGGGCAACTGCAACAGCAACTTGTGTATTATCGGGATTAGACAATCCCTTTGTTGCCGCTGGTTGTGCTTTAGTAGGTGCCTTTGTGGGTGCTGAACTTGCTTACAATGACGATTATGATGTACACAACGCAACATTTGTAGACCACTTAAATAATGGTCCACAAGGTTCTTCTTACACAAACTGGTTCAATGAGAAGACAGGTAGTAAAGGTATTATACATACCACTACTTCGTATATGAAAGGTCCTGTTAAGTGTAAAGACTATTCATCAACAATAGATATAAGAGAATCATTTCCTATTATGAGTGTAGGTAAAACTCCTGATAGAAGTGTAACACACGGTATTGTGTGTCAAATGCCAGACGGGAGGTGGGTAGAATATGAATAACTTTTTAAAAATAATGTTTGTTGCATTTTTTGTTTTAATTGCAATAATATCACTAGTGAGAGATAGTGATGCTGGTGATGATGTATTATATAGTGATATAGTCCCTTCACAACAAAATGTAGACGGACAACATTGCCTTATAAAAACTATCATCAGACAAAATGGTGATACTATAACAAAAGAAGAAGTCCTAGAATGTAGTGACGGTAGAAGAAGATTAGACGGTCCTAGTTATTGGGAAATGTTCGCAGAATTTTACTATAGAGATGTATCTGCTCCAGAGTATTGCAGATATTATAGTAGAGGCAGACATGCTTTCAAGTCGCATGGAAAGACTTGTTTAAAAACTAACGGAAGGTGGGAAATTAAATGATAAAAAATTTAATAATAATAGGTCTGGTCGCATGGTTAATATATGCGATAGGAATAAATCAGTTTTTCAATAATATCCGAACTACTGTTGACAAAGTGGAAGAATTAGTGCATACTAAGGATAAACTTTTGTCTGATAGTGATTTAGATGCAATAGAAGAAGATTTGAAAAATGAGTTTGATAATAACGGAGAAGAGGAATAATATGAAAAATTTTATTATGATAATGTCGATTTTAGCATTAGGTACAGGTTGTTCTAGTGTTTATAAGATAAAAGGTGAGAGTGGTAATGTAGTAAATACAACACCAGGTTGGTTTATGGCAGATATCAATGACACAAAGGCGTGTGATTTAAAACTGTTATCTAAAAAAGATGACAATAAAAAATGTGTGTATGGTGTAGGTACTGCTGTATCACCTAGTCTTGACCTTGCAATCGAAAAGGCAAAGATGAAGGCAAAGGCAGAAATCGCTGATAATATTATGGGCGAAATGAATAAAGAGTCTAAACAGTATGCAAAAGAAATCGGTTCTAGTGTTGCGACAAAACAAGTTGCAAATGATTTTGAAAGTGTAATTTTAAATAAGATTGACTCTACAGTTGTTAGAGGTTATGAAACCTTTGCACAAGATGTGACCCTAACAAAAAATGGTAACTATAGGGCATGGGTTGGTTTAAGATTGCCTCTTGGCGAATTCAATAAATTATATGAATACAATGCAGAAGAATCATTGAACGCTTTTAATTTAAATGAAAGGTCTAAAGAAGCATATTCTAATCTTAGAAAAAAAGATGAAGATGAGAATAGAAATATTCAGTAAACCTGATTGCATATACTGTACAAAGTCTAAGAACCTACTAGAAGGTCTTGGACTTGAGTATAGCGAGAATAGTATAAATGACTATAAAACAAAACAACAGTTTTTAGAGGCGATAGGTAAAAAGGTAAAAACCGTACCTCAAATTAAAATAAATAATAAACTAGTTGGTGGTTATAATCAATTGGTAGAATATTTTACTGACAAAGGTTTAGTCAATTATAAAGGAGAGATTATAAATGAGTAAAGATAATGTAATACAATTTCCTAAAAACAATGTAAGAGAAGTTAAGATAAGAGATATCGCAAAAGATATTGCAAATCAAATGACACAAATAAAAGAACAAAGAGAATTAATAGACGAACAAAAAAAATATATCATAGAAAGTATTTTAAATGACTAAAGATAATGTAATAGTATTTCCTACAGATAGAATTGTAAATAATAAGAAAATTTTAACTGATAAGAAAGAAGTTCAAAAGCAATATGAAAAGATACACAAAGAACAAACAAGAGAGTTTGTTGAGGGTGTTGTAGATGATACAGCAATACAATTGTTGAGAACATTTATTGCTTGTGATATTAGAGTTAATTCACCACAATTTACAAGAGATTTAGCGTTACTAATAGATATATTGAGAGGTTTAATTTATAGAGATTTTAATGTAGATTACCCATCACAAAAATTAGTAGAAGAAATGGTATCATTATATCACGATAAAGAATTAGGACCATCAGCAAAAGTTGATTATGAAAGAGTCTTAAAAAATGTAAAAAATGTAAAAACAGATAATGTTTTTAGTAACGAAATAAGTCAAGATTTAGATGAACTCAATGAAGATATAATCTTTGAACCTGATTTTGACCCAGATAAATGACATATAAATATATCTATAATGAATTGAAGGAGAAGTTATGGTAGATAATAAATTTAGAGTAGAACAATTAAATAACCCAAGAAAACCTATGGACAACCCAAATCTTATATCAAAGAAGAGTATGAGTGCATGGGCAACCACAGCATCAAAAGGTTCTGATAGACTTACATATCACGAAATATTCACAAAGATTAATAATGCAAAAACAAAGTCTGGTAAAACAGAAGTATTACTAGAACACGATAGTGAATCTTTGAGAATGATATTAAAGGGTGCATTTGATACTAATATACAATGGGATTTACCACCAGGTACACCCCCATATAAAGCAAATGAAGCACCTACAGGTACACAACATACTTGGTTAGTAGATGAGGCAAAGAAGTTATGGCATTTTCTAGTAGGGGGTAACCCAGGGTTATCTAAAGCAAGAAAAGAAACTATGTTTATACAAGTATTAGAGAATTTGAGTAAAGAAGAAGCAAAACTTTTAATTGATATCAAAGATAAAAAGTTAAATAAAGTGTATAAAGGTCTTACTGCTAATCTAGTAAAAGATGCTTTTGAGTGGAATGATGATTTTATGAGGAAAAATGCTTAATAAACAAAGAGAATCAGAGTTAAATAGATACAGATTACGAGTCCCAGGTGGGGTTTATGAACATTCTAGTCTATTTTTACTCATTTTGAGTGTACTAAAACATAGATTTTCACACTTAATAAAAGATGGCAAATGGATGGATTAATGCTTGCATTATGTGGGTAATGTGTTATTATAATAGTATACTGATTCGAAACAATAACAAAAGGATATACTATGAAATATGTAACAAAAAAATTCACAAATCTTGAAGATGCCATTAAAAATCTAATAAAAACAGCAAATGATGATTATTGCGATAGTACAAGTTATGATGGTTCTAAGACAAAAACAGAAGTAAGATTAAGAATGGAAGAACAGTTTACTAATGGTTGGTCTGTGAAACCAGGTAACAAGTACATTTCAATTTATAAGACACTTGGTTCACAATCGTGCATATGGGGTGGTATTGTCGCTACTGATAATCATAAGAAGTTTAAAAAAGGTGATATTCTTATGGCAAACGGATATAAATCCTTCGCTCAAAATGCTGCCAGAGGAAATATTCTTGAAGGAAACTTCGGAGTAAAATGGACTGGTGCGAATTACCTTTAGGAGTTTATTATGATAAAAGAATTGAAATTATTTTGGGTTGGCATAATTATATTTGCAATATTTTTTTCAAGATATTCAGATGCGAAAGATTATGAAACTGCTGTCGCCACAAATGTTATTCAGAATGGTGCAAATGCAGAAGAACTGATGAAGTATGAATTAGAAAAAATGATACATGGTCAGGCAATTCAAATGATAACGATAATGCAGAAGTATTTGCCTGCAGTATTAGATGGTGTTGCAACTAAAATGAGATTAGAAGCAGACAGAAAATACAAATGCAAATTGTTAGAAGATACTACTATTAAAGACGATTGTTAATTATATTATGAAAGGAAGTGCTTATGTCGAAAGAAATAGATGGTTACCTAAAGTCCCTACTGAAAGATGTTCCCGATAAACTAGACCGTTTCTATACATCAAACGAAAAATCTATGGTGTATTATGTGGGTAATTTTGCAGAAGACATTTTAAATAATTTTACAGAGAAACAATCAGAAAAATTATTTCTAAAAGTGCGAAAGTTCCATGATGATTTTTATTTCTATCAAAAAAATTAAATAAAGACCTAGAGGGTTATGAGTACATCGTCCAGAAGAAGTAAACTGAAAAGTAGACTACTATTACTATTGCATACTTGCATAGTGGTAGTAGTTTCATATGGTGTAGGAACATTTATGCCGAATGATTTTGCTCAAAATAAAATTGTAAATAATGTAGAACACTATTATCAAAAATGGGCAATAGATATGGGATTGAATGAACCTAGTTTTGAATATACTAACAATGCACAGTTTGTTAGGTCAATGTATAAATGTATAGACTTTGTAAACTTTACCACACCTAAAGAAGAACGAATACCTTATGAGATGATAATAGGTATGGCATCTTTAGAAACGGGTTACGGTACAAGTAGATTTGCAAATGAAGCAAATAATCTTTTTGGTATTAGAACTTATAATAAAGATATACCTCACATACTTATAGAGTCAAAGAAGAAATGGGCAGGTTGGGGTATAAGAAAATTTGAATCTAAATGTCAATCTGTAGTATACTTAGTAAACTTACTAAATACCCATTATGCATACAAGGATTTTAGAGATAAGAGAAACTCAATGCATAAAAATGATATGAGTCTAGAAACAAAAGAATTGCTAGAAACCCTAACTAATGTATTTCATACTACACCTGATTATACAAAAAGAGTATTGAAACAGGTAGAAAAAATTAAAACAATAATATCTACAGAGGATGTAATGCTATGATTTTTACACTAATAACATTTTTGTCAGCAATATCTATATCGGTCATTGCCGCTGGGTATAGTATAATGGGACTTGCAACATTATTCGCAGGTGCAGTTGTACCTATTATAGCAATGGGTACAGCGTTAGAGATAGGTAAATTAGTAAGTGCCAGTTGGTTATATCAAAACTGGTCTAATAAAGAAGTATCAGTTGCATTGAAAACATATTTATTTAGTGCTGTTGTTATATTAGTCTTTATAACATCAATGGGTATCTTTGGGTTCTTATCTAAGGCACACTTAGACCAAGTAAAACCTACATCTAGTAATGACTTAAAAATAGAACTACTAGACAACAAGATACAGACGCAACAAACACGCATAGACAGGTCACAGAAGACGCTTAATCAGTTAGATAAGGCATTAGATGTCTATATTGAGAAAGAGTTTGTTACACGAGGTTTGAAAGAAAGAAAGAAACAAGAACCTGAAAGATTAGAATTGAATACTGAGATTGATAATGCTAGTGATATCATATCTGATTTAATGATACAGAAAAATACATTACAAATAGAACAAGATAAGATAGAGGCAGAGGTAGGACCACTTAAATATGTTGCAGAACTAATATATGGTGATGATGCAACGAATCACTTTGACGAGGCAGTAAGAATAGTTATTATTGTGTTAGTATTTGTATTTGATCCACTCGCAGTATTACTACTGATTGCCGCTAATATATCATTAAATCAAAGAAATCAAAGAAAAAACTTGACAAAAGTAAATGAAAGAGTTATACTGGAACAGAAATTAAAAAAAGAAACTAACAATAGAAAAACTAAAGATAGAAAATTGAGAGAGTTTAGAAAAAAAGAAAAAGACTATAAAACATTTGTACAAAAATTAGGTGCAAAAGAATTATCTGATTTAGATGCAGATGCAATAAAAGTTAAACTAGACCAGATATTAGACTGGAACGCACAAGAAAATACTAACAATAAAAAATACTTGGAGGTGAAAAATGTTAGAAGAAACAATAAATAGAAGACTGGATTTGGTTGATAGAGCAATCAAAAATGTTGAAGATGCTGATATGTTAAATTTCTGGGAAAGAGTTAGAAAGTATCTAGTCAGACAATTAGAAAAAGATGGGAGAACTTTACACTAATGAATATATTTTATCTACATAAAGATCCTGTTGTCGCTGCCGAAATGTCTTGCGATAAACATGTTGTGAAAATGATTTTAGAGTCTGCTCAATTACTATGTACAGTACATAGAGTATCAGATGGCACAGAGTATTATGATAAAACTGTTAATGGTAGAAAAATCAAAAGATGGAAACACCCTAATTCTAATTTAGAAAATATTTTATATAAAGCAGGTTGGTTAAAACATCCTAGTACACAATGGTTGTTTGAAAATACAAAAAACTATATGTGGTTATATAAACATATGATGGGATTAAACGAAGAATATAAAAAGAGATATAATCATAAAGAAGACCATGTAACTATTCAAAAACTTGGTGAGATATTAAATACCCCACCTACTAACATGAAAAATTCAAATGTGAATGAAACAGAACCTACTCCTGCAATGCCAGATTATTGTAAAGTAAAAAATGATTCTGTTGCATCATATAGAAAATATTACATAAATGAAAAGAAAAGATTCGCAACATGGAAATCACCTGCAAAGATACCACAATGGTTTCTTGAAGGCATTTCACAACTACAAGAGGTATAAAAATGAGAGATATATTACTAGAAGCAACTAGAAAACATGCAGAAGGTAACTTAGCAAAACACAAGGCAAATGTTGAAGTCTATTTAAATAAATCTATAGGTATAGGTGAACATAGTGATATCATAGAAACTATGATTAAAGAGATAGAACAAGTTGCAAAATGGGAAGAAATTCTTATGGCAATTGATAACAATTTTCCTTATGAAGACCCTGCAAGACAAACAATATTAAATGAAAATAAGTAAGATACCAGGTCTAGGTCGTTTTGGTATATTTGTAGATGACCTAAAAATTGAAGATTTAAATAATGATAGATGGTTACTATTAGGTGAAGAACATCTAAAGAACTTAGTAACCATTATCAGAAATGTAGATTTCAAAGATGTTGGTGAGTATCGTAAGTGGATGAAAAAATGGGGTAACCCAATTTATCTACCTATGATTGCTCTAAAGAAAAAATACAATATTAAGAAATGGTCTGCCATTCAATTGATGAGAATGGAAAAGAAAGATAGAGATTATATTAATGATGTAAGAAGAATGGTTGCATCTGAAGATGGTAAATTTAATAGTGTATTAAGAGTTACAGAAGATAAAACACCTGATAATAAACCTATGGGTTTGTTTGGTAGTGGTGAACTAGAATGGCATTGCAACGATAGTGGGTTATTATATTCTGTTCCTGGTATATCGTTATTAGGTCATAGAAATATGACAAACAGTAGCACAGGTTTTTTAACCACAGTTGATTGGTATGAAGAACAACCCGAAAGTTTTAGAAAAGAATTAGATGATACAATTGTTATTCATAAATTCTTTAATCAAAAAGTAGACCCAGATGGTAAAGGTTATAATGATACAGTTGTAAGTAGAAATGTTTATTGTGACGATAATATTGTGAGTAAATTAAATAACAAAGAAAGTCTACCTGAAATACCTTTAGTTAGAAAATCAGTTTATGGTTACAAAGGTATACATTTAGGACCATCTTGTTATCAAGTTGTAGGTATGTCGGTTAAACAATCACAAAACTTTTTCAAGTATATACGAAAGTCTTTATTTCAAGAGAAGTATATTTACAAACATAAATATAAGAAAGATAATGATTTATTAATTTTTGATAACACTATTACATTACATAATAGAGAGGGTGAAACTAAAAATAGATTAGCATTTAGAATACCTAATGACTATTCTACTTTAAGAGAAGATTACAATCCCTACATTCAAGACCCTTATAAGTCAGATTTTAAAAGGATAAAAGATAGTTATGCCAACATATGATTTTAAGAACCAAAGAACAGGTAAAATATTTGAGAAAATGATTTCAATAAGTGATAAACAAAAGTATTTAGATGACAATCCACATATTGTTCAGTTAGTATCAGGGATAAATATAGTAAGTGGGGTATCTGGTAAATCTTATAGACAAGATAGTGGTTGGAAAGACAACTTATCTAGAATTGCAGAAGCACACCCTAATAGCAATTTAGCAAAAAATACTTTAAAAAGAAGTGTAAAAGAAGTAAAGACTGCTGAAGTTTTAAAGAAGCATAGAAGGAGAGTAAAATGATTAATACAGATATAGAGAAAGCAGTTATAAGAAGTCAACATTGCCAGAGAAATTTTGATTTAGGTAAAGATATACCAGACGAGGATATAAGAACTTTAGTTCACGCATCATCTCAATGTCCTAGTAAACAAAATATTTCATTCTACAATATAAATTTTATAACTAATAGATTAGTTATTGATGAGATATACAAACATACAGAGGGTTTTATAATTGACGGTAAACCAGAAAAAAATACTCAAGTATTAGCAAACCTACTAGTTGCATATACTAAAAATTCAAACTCTGAAGGTTGGTATATGAAAAAAGAAATGACAGATGAAACACATCAAACTCAAATGAGAGATGTACATATGTCAACAGGTATATCATCAGGTTATTTAAATCTAACAGCATCTATGTTAGGTTATTCAACTGGTTGTTGTTTGTGTTTTGATGAAGAGAAAGTAAGAAGTATTTTAGATGTAGATGAGGAAGTTCTATTATTAATGGGTATTGGTTTTAAAAACCCGAATAAAAATAGAAGAGTACATGCTTTAGATGATAATAAGATATTTAACTCTTTTAAAAAAGAAGAGATATCTGTTAATTTTATTAAATAGAGGTTTAAATGGTAGATATTCCTGATTATATGAGAGGATTTGATTTAGACGAAGATTTTGGTTTTACACCAGTATCTAATAAACCTAAATCAGATTCAACAGTAGATAAGAAAGTAGTCGAAAGTACAAATCTAGAATTATCAAAAGTTAAAAGCGATTTATCTGATGTTAAGGCAATGATGAATGAAGTATTACAAGTCGTTGCTGAGAAAGATAGTATTACTAAAGAATTAGAAGACACAGAAGTAACACAAAGATTTAAAGAAATAGAAAAAGTTATATTACCTTTTTTATATAATCTAAGTAAAAGTGATGAACCATATATTCATTGGCCAAATAGAGGTCCTATAATTAAAGCACAAATAGATAAGGTACTTAAATTGACGAGAGGTAAAAAATGAAGTTAAGTAAAAATTTTAGTTTAAATGAGATGACAAGGTCACAAACTGCTACTAGAAAAGGTATTGCAAATACACCTAGTAGTTCTCACGAATCTGCATTGATATTGTTATGTGAAAATATTTTACAACCTATTAGAGAACACTTTGGTAAACCTGTTAGAATAACTTCAGGTTATAGAAGTCCTGAATTATGTATTGCAATAGGTTCATCTGTTAATTCACAACACGCAAAAGGACAAGCAGCAGATTTTGAGATAACAGGTATATCTAATCAGGTTCTTGCAGAATATATAGATGATAATTTAAATTATGACCAGTTAATATTAGAGTTTTGGAATAAGTCTGACCCAAATAGTGGGTGGGTACATTGTTCTTTCAATAACAAAGTACAAAATAGAAAACAGTTTTTGAGAGCGTATAGAAAAGATGGTAAAGTTAAGTATGATACTTATAATAAACAAGACTATGTAACAGAAAGTGATGTGATAAGTGGAGCAAAAGCAAAATAAAGTAACACCTGAATATACCTTAGATTGGTACATAAAATGGGCATCAAGTATTATATTAATATTTGGTATGATACTAACATCAAACAATGCATTTCCTTATAATCTATATGTAAGTTGTATAGGTATAACAGGTTGGATACTTGTGGGTATGTTATGGAGAGATAGAAGTATTATGATTTTAAATACTGTCGCTCTCGCAATATATTTGAATGGTATTGTTGATACTTTTTTCAATCAAGGTTGACAAATAAATTAGTTTAGTGTATATTAGTATAACTTTAACTTAAATAGGCATATATAATGAAATTTAATTTTATAGACATAGACAAAAGTGTGTTACCTACTGCAAAAGGTAAAAGACAAGGTAAATATCGTTTCTACAATATAGGTGATATAAATTATCCTAGTGTAACATCTGTTCTCGGTGTGAGAAAGAAAGTAGAACTTCAACAATGGCGAGATAGAATAGGTGAGAATGTTGCTAATTGGGAAATGGGTAGAGCAGCAAGACGAGGTACTGCAACTCATAATCTAATAGAAAACTACATCAAAGGTGAACCACTCACAGAAAAGAGTGTATTACCTTTAGGTTTATTTAAGTTAATGAAACCTTATGTTGACCAGATACAAAATATACATTGTCTAGAAACAGTTTTATATTCAAAAAAATATAGACTTGCAGGTCAAGTAGACTGCATTGCAGAGTACAATGGTAAACTATCGGTTATTGATTTCAAGACTGCTAATAAAGAAAGAAAAGAAGAATGGATAGAAAATTACTTTTTACAATGCACAGCATATGCGTTAATGTATGAAGAATTATATGGTAAAGAAATAGAAAAAGTTGTACTTATAATAGGTGGTGAAGATGGTTCTATGGCAACATATGTAAAAGATAAAAAAGATTACATCAAAAGATTAGAAGAAGTATTAGAAGATTTCTATAAAATGTTTGAGTTAGAATATGGCGAACCTAAGTAACGCTGACCACGATATCACTCAAATGAAAAATATATACCACAGGTATATCGATTTACCTTTTGACTTCATAAAACCTGACTGGAAAGATATAAGACGAACATACAGTAAAGAACAAGAAGAAGAAAAAGATATGCTTAATGAGTATCACGATATCAAAGAGAAAGGTGATACTGATGTATATTTTTGTCACACACCAGAAAATGATGAGAAAGTTACAGAGTTTTTAGATAGATTTAATTTATTTACTGATAGTAAATTATTATTTTATACAAAAGCAAATGATGGTATAAAAGTACACATAGACAATAACAAACAAGAAGTATACTCTATAGAAGAAAATACTCTTGAAAACTTTGTCGATAATCATGTCAAATTAAATGTTACTTGGGAACCTAAAGGTGGTAGAATAAGATGGTGGGATTTAAATAATAAAAATGATTTAGAGGTGCATACACACACTAATAAAGGTAATGGTAAGACATGGAGTGTAGCGTGGGCACATCAAAAAGATTGTAAAATGGTGTATGAAAAAACAATAGATAAACCTAGTTTAGTTAACACAGGTAGACCTCACTCTACCTATAACCCTTCTAAAGAGGGTAGACTAACACTATCATATACTTTAGTTAAGAAATCTAATTTAGAATTATTAACTTTTCCTGAAGCATTATGGTTATTTGATGGTTTATTGCGTGTATAAATATAAATAGGTAAGGGAGATACAATGACAGAAAAAACATTAACAGTAACTTTAAAAGAAAACGCTAAATATTCAGATTTATATACAAATTCAGATGTTGATTTTTATGTAAATAGTAATATAATAGTAAGTGATTTAAATCACCTCGAGGTAAGAACAGGTGATGTAGTTAGAGCAGTTACACATGATTTTGACTTTTCATCTAATGTATTATTGAAGATGCATGCTACTGCTGAAACTCCAAAAGGAACAACAGTACCTGCAGAATTGCATATAACATTATCACCTCAAGGTGGAGAAAATTATAATGCTTCGTGTGTATGGAAAGAAAAATCTAGTGGTGCTGATGAAACATATTTTGATGAAATAATTACCTCAACTGGTAACTTTAAAATTAACGGTGTTTCTAAACAGTCAAAGACAACAGAAATAGGTGATAATGATTTTGGTACACACGCAATTACTTGGAATGGTTCTGATGCTTTAACATTTCTGTTTGAGTTATCACAAACAGACTCTAATAATTCTAATTTAGAACACTCAACAAATACAGAATTTAAAATTACATAGGAATTGAAATGCATAGATTTGATGGTCTGATAACTGGTTATCAGGCAGATGTGAATGTGAATGAAAAGAAGACCTCTAATGGTATCTATTGGGATTTTGGTAGAGTTGTTGACGGTAAAAAGTATATTGACCCACATCTACACTTCGGGTGTTATATGTTGGGTTATTGTCAATCAAATTTCGTAAGAGAAGTTCATAGAGAAATGTTACTTTGGGATAAACCTGAAGTTGGTGAAAACTTTTTATCTGATGAAGAGTTATATCTAAACAAAAGAAGTCTACAATTAGCATCAAAAATTAAAGAGATGAGTGGTGGATATAAAAGTTTCTATGCACTATCAGGTAGTGATGCAGTAGAAGGTGCTATCAAATTAGCATTTGCATATCATCAAAAGAAAGAAAATACAAATAGAAAAATGATAGTTAGTTTTGATGGTAGTTATCATGGTTCAACCTATCTTACACAAAATGTGGGTAATACATTATTCAATGAGGATCCGTTCTACGGTATGGCAACATATCCACATAGACAAATAATACCTAGAGATTTTTCTATACCTGATACTGTAAACTTAGAAGAAGTTGCTTGCATCATTGTAGAAACACACACCTATGCAAAGAAATTAAAACCATATAAAAAATCATTCTGGGATAATTTAGAAATCTATAGAACAATGTATGATATACCTATTATCGTAGATGATATATTCATGGGTGGTGGTAAGTTAGGCAATTTCTTTGGGTGGAAAACAATACCTTTTCAACCTAGTATATTCACAATGGCAAAATCAATTACAGGTGGACACTTCCCATTATCTATGACATGTTATGATGAACAGATAGGTAAAGCATTAGGTAAAGATTTTAATTGGGACCATGGGTACACATATTCATTCTTTCAACCAGGAATAATTAGTGTATTATATTATCTAGATATCTTAGAAAAAGAAGGTCATCTAAAAAACTATGAAACAGTACAAAAGAATATGACTGATATTTTTAATAAACATAACTTTGAAATTCAATCAAATGCAGGATTAATATTCAGTACAAAAAGAGAAAAACCATATCACATCATAGCACCTTTAAATGCAACTGAAGAATATTATGATGTGCTCAATACAACATTGACAAATTTTAAATAAGGTGATATAACTACATTATGAATAGCGTTAAATTTTTACATAACATAGAACAAATCAGAAGAGAAAAACCTGATATGTCTTACATGGATGCAGTAGTATATTATTGCGAAATTAATACAATTGAAATTGAAACAGTAACTAAATTTATTTCTAAAACATTAAAAGAGAAAATAGAATTAGAAGCAAGAGATTTGAATTACTTACCTAAGAGAGGTAAATTACCTATATGAGTAATGTAAACCTAATCGACATAATGGGTTCAGACCTATCAGTTGTAAATTCAGCAAGAGTATCTTTTTCAAAAGTTCATAAAGAGATGCAGGATAATGATGAAAAACTAATAAAATACCTTGCAACACATAATCACTGGTCACCGTTTGGTCATGCATCAATGCAATTTAGAATCAAAGCACCAGTGTTTGTTGCAAGGCAATTAGTTAAACATCAAGTAGGATTAGTTTGGAATGAGGTAAGTCGTAGATATGTAGATACAGACCCAGAGTTTTATGTACCTTTTCTATGGCGAGAGAAACACGAAAATAAGAAACAAGGTTCTACAGATACAGAAGTAGAATATGATATTATGCCTTTGATAAAGAAGGCAAAAGAAATGTATCAAGATATGTTAGATAGTAATATCGCACCTGAGTTAGCAAGAATGATATTACCTCAATGTATGATGACAGAATGGATATGGTCAGGCACATTATATGCGTTTGCTAGAGTGTGTAATCTAAGAAATAAGTCTGATGCTCAACAAGAAACAACAGATATTACTAGAGATATTGCACATCATATGAAAGACCAATTTCCTGTCAGTAGTAAATATTTGTTAGAGAAAGAATGAAAAGAGTTTTTTGTTTAGGAAATGGTGAAAGTAGAAAAGGTGTTAATTTAGATTTATTAAAACCTTTCGGTAAAATATATGGGTGTAATGCTATGTACAGAGAATATGCACCTGATGTTTTAGTTTCAGTTGACCAAGGTATCACACACGAGATATATCAGAGTGGTTATGCATACACAAATGAATGTTATTTTAGAAACTGGTTTCCTCAAAAAGCAGAACAATACAATAATAGTGTTTATGGTACAACTGAAAAACGAATGATGGACTTTATTGATACACTTGATTTGAAAGTTGAAACAGAGAGAGGTAATAGTGAGAAATTTGTTGTAGGTGGTCCACCTTTATATAACTTTGCAAAACAAGTTATGAAAAACAAAGAGAAGTTAAAAGAATACAAAGGCAATTTTAAAACAAATGTTACTTGGATACAAAAAGATAAAGTTAAATGTATAAAAGATGTACAAGGGGGTCAAGATTTAGGTTGGGCAGCAGGTCCTACTGCAATATGGTTAGCAATAAAGAATGAACAACCACAACAAGTATATCTAATGGGACATGATTTAAATAGTGATACAAATAGAATAAACAATTTATATAAAGGTACACCTAATTATAATCCTGCAACACACAAACCTACACCATCTAATAATTGGATTGTACAACTAAATGCGTTGATGAATGAAAATCCTGATATAGCATTTTATAAAGTAAATAGAACACCTGTTGATAATAACAGTAAGGTGAATAGACTACAACCAGAGTTTCACCAACACAAGAATTTAGTATATATTACATATGATGAACTTCAAAAGAGCATTGACAATAAGTGGTAGTTATGTTATTATAACTACAATGATTCGTATAAATACTAATAAGATGCCGTTTATACAGGCAACACAAATACAATAATACAATAATACAAGGAGAAAATATGGATTTCGAAACATTAAAACAATCATCAAGTAACTTTGATGCCTTAACCAAGGCACTAGAAGATAAATTAAATCCCGAAGATAATAAAGGTGATAAGAGTAAATATCAAGACGATAGACTGTGGAAACCAGAACTTGATAAATCAGGTAATGGTTATGCAGTATTAAGATTTTTACCTGCATCTGAAGGTGAAGACATGCCATGGGTAAGATTATGGTCACATGCATTTCAAGGACCTGGTGGTTGGTTTATCGAAAACTCTCTTACAACTCTTAATCAAAAAGATCCTGTTTCAGAAGAAAACTCAAGACTCTGGAATACTGGTGTAGATTCTGATAAAGAGATTGCAAGAAAGAGAAAAAGAAAGTTATCATACTACGCAAATGTCTATGTTGTGAGTGACCCTAAAAGACCAGAGAACGAGGGTAAAGTATTCTTATACAAATTCGGTAAGAAGATATTTGATAAGATTACAGAAGCAATGAAACCACAATTTGAAGACGAATCACCAATTAACCCATTTGACTTCTGGAAAGGTGCAAACTTTAAACTGAAGATTAGAAAAGTTGATGGTTATTGGAACTATGATAAATCAGAATTTGAGGGTGTGACACCTGTTGCTGAAGATGACGCAAAGATAAAAGCAATATGGCAGAAACAATATCCTCTAAAAGAATTCTCTGACCCTAGTAATTTTAAATCCTATGATGAACTCAAAGAGAAACTGAATAGGACAATTATGGGTTCGAGAAATACTGCAAATGTCAGTCAAACAGACCTCCCACCTAAGACTGAAACTGTAGTAAAAAGTGATGAAGTCACTTCAAATGCTAGTGATAATGACGATACAATGTCATATTTTAGTAAATTAGCAGACGAAGATTAACTCTCTCTCGTACTTTACACTTAGAAGGGTAGTAGAAATACTACCCTTTTTTTTACCATTTTTTGCTTGTATATTCTGTAGGATGTGTTATTATAATAGTATACTGATTCGAAACACTAACAAAAGGATATACTATGATGAAAAAAATACCAGAATTATGTGGTTGGGTTGGAATGATACTCATTCACGGTGCAACTGCACCAACATCAATATCTGTTCTAATGGGATGGTCAACTAATCTACCACCATTAAACTTCATATTAATTGTGTGGTTAGGGTTGTTTTTATTCTTAATAAGGGCAATATACGCTAGAGATGTACTATACATTGTATCTAATGCAATTGGGTTCTCATTGAATAGTTTATTACTAAGTTTAATTGCATTTAGTTAATAAATGTCTTGACTAACCCCTATAGGTATGTTACTATAATAGTATACTGATTCGTTAATAATTAAATAAGAGAAACACTATGAAAATAAACGCAAAAACACCAAGTTCAAAAGGTATGAGAATCATTAAGATTATACCTGATTTAGATATTACAAAGATTACAAATACAAAGAATAAGAACTCTGTTAGATTTGGTCAGACAAGTCCTGGTGCAATTGCAAAGTTAGAGAAACTAATTACAGATGGTGACTATCAACCTGAATATTACGACCCTCCTGTTGTAACACAAGAAGTTTTAGATGCGTACAATTTAGAAACAGGTTTTCATAGATACACTGCTCACAAAGGAACGCAACAAAAGACAATCTATGTTGTGTTAGTAGAGTTTTTTGCAACAGAAGGTAAGTCTGCAAACTACTGGAAGAAAGTTTACAAGATTAATGAGAACGAAGAAGATGATAAGTATGTAAAGACACCTAGAACACAAGAAGATATTGTTGGTACAATAATACAATTCATTGATGATGAAGATATCACAACTTCAGATGAAGATATTATTAATGCATTAAAAGAAACAAGAGTTAAGAGTGATAGTATTAATAAGTATCTATCTCTAGTACACAAGAAATTAGGTAATAATTCAAAAGTTGTTGAACATATTACACCTAAAGAATTTGAAAAGATTGCAAATAGTTACGGTTCAAATGTTCTTGCGATAAGATTTTTGAAGACTGGTGCAACCAGAGATGATAGAGTTACTGTCGAAAAGTTCTTAAAGATGTATAATGAAGGTAAGAATCCTGTTATCATTGCAAAAGTAGATAATGCAAATCAGGTACAGATGATTGATATAAGAACAAATAAGATTAATGTATTACAAGATATTATGAACAATATGTTTAAACAAGTTCAAATTGCAATGAATTTAAATAATATTGAATTCGATACACCAAAGATTAAGATGAAGTTCGTTGCTCAACTTTATGGTGAGAAAGGATTGTATGATGTATAATAGTTTAATTGAACATGTATATGAAGATTATTGCAGGGCATATGATAATTGGTCAAAGTTACCTAAATTCTCACAAATAAAATATGCTACTGATTTTTATAGTGCTGTTAAACAGGCAGGTAATATTGATACTTATCTGTATTCACCTGGTGCAAAAGAGATTTTAAGAAAGAATTTAGAAAGAGAAAAGGGCACAGCAAAGAAGTTGACTACAAAAGACCACTTTATCTCACCTAGAATGTTATTTATTGCAAGTATGAATTTAGATTATAAAATGACACTAGAACAATTTACAGATATGTTTAATCTTGCTAGACATGTTATTCATACAAATACAAAAGAAAATAGAGATGTTACCTTTAAGAGAAATGTTAATGGTGATATTACTGTCAACGCTTTAACTATCGAGAAGTATAATTGGCAGTTCTTTGACTCTGATAATAGTGATTATACTGATGGTCTTCCTGACCACATCATAGATATGATTCCTGACTGGTTTACAGATTACGAAAAGACTTGCTTAGTTTAGTATAAATACTTGAATGGTAAGTATTCTAGACCCAATCACACAGAAACAAGGTGATAACTTTAAATCTGTATCATGGTATCGTAGTAAGATAGCATCATTAACAGATAATATCACAGCAGGTAAACTCATGCGTAGTGGTAAACTAAATCAAAGACCAAGTGGTGGTCGTTTGAATATGTTTCTCTATGACCCTAAAACTAAAAATAGATTACCTTATTATGATGTATTTCCTTTGGTATTACCTTTAGAACCTATCAGAGGTGGTTTTTTAGGTTTGAACTTTCATTATTTACCGCCGATGTTACGATTTAGATTTCTTGAATCATTACAAGCATATGCTAGTGACACTAAATTAAACGCATCTACACGATTAGATGTGTCATATGATGAGTTAAAGAAGAATAAGTACACTAAACCTACAATTAAAAAATATCTATATTCTAGAGCATTATCCAACTTTTTACGAATAAATATAAATGAGTCTGCTACAGCAGTTCTATTACCTGTTGCTCAATTTAGAGGTGCAAGAAATAGTACGGTGTATAAAGACAGTAGAGGTATGATTTAATGCTTTATGTTTCAAAGAATAAAAGATAGATGGAGAAAACTTTGCACAACTGATAATGTGATTGACTTATCAGTAGACGCATTTATATTATTAGCAGATGTTTTAACATCACCAATATTGATTATAGTAAAAATTGTGAAACATATTATTAATTTATATTTTATTGATAAAATTAAAAATGCAATTAAATGGTTTGTACATAAAGTATTAAGGATAAAATAATGTATCAGTATAAGATAAAAGAAGTAACAAAAATAATTGATGGTGACACAATTGATGTAATCATAGATTTAGGGTTCGATATATTACATAGTGCTAGAATTAGATTATATGGTATAGATACACCTGAAAGTAGAACAAGAGATAAAGTAGAAAAGAAATATGGGTTGATGGCAAAAAAGTATCTTACTGAATGTTTAAAAACTGATAACCCTATCACACTACAAACACACAAAGAAGAAAAAGGTAAGTTCGGTCGTATATTAGGAGAGATAATAATAGACGACATAAACATAAATAATATGATGGTAGAGAATTATCACGCTGTACCATATCACGGTCAGAGTAAAGAAGATATAGATGAATTGCATATGAACAATAGAGAGAAATTAAATGGCGATATTTAGAGCAGGAAAAAGAATAGGTGGTATAGATGTTAGGGTAGGAATACCTAGAGATTTAACACAGTTATTTGGTGGTTCTGACCCAAGATTAAAACAAAAACCAGGTGGTAATCCTGAGTCTACTATAGGTAGGTTTCTTGCTGCTTCAAATGAAGCAGAAGGTTTTGCAAGAAACAATAGATTTTATGTAGAGTTTAAACCACCTACTGCCCTTGCAAAAGTAGTATTCAATAGATTTGGTACTAGATACAATCCAGATGATGTAGAAGAAGTAAACGAAGAAGAACAAGGTTTCACATCACTTAATACAATGAAAGACTATCACACAACACACGGTAGAAGTGTACAAATGTTCTGTAAAGGTGTAACAATGCCCGACAGAAAAATGACAATGAAGAATGTAAAACATAATGGTCCTGAAAGAAAAATGGTAACAGATGTAGACTATGGAGACATTACTGCTACATTTTATGCAGACAAATTTTTAAGACAAAGAAATTATTTTGAAATGTGGCAAAGTTGTGCATATAGTGACCTTACATACAACTTTAATTATTATGAAGATTATGTAGGTAGTATGAATATATTTCAATTAGGTCAATTTGCAAGTAAACAAGAAAGAGATGATATGACCTATGCAATAGGTTTGATAGAAGTTTATCCTAATAGTATAGGCGATTTAACATATGATTATGGCACGCCTGAAATTAGAACTTTTAATGTTACCTTTTCATATAGAAAGTGGACTAACTACTTACTAAAAGGCACAGACCCAGATACAGGCAGACCTGATTATAGAGAAGTTGTAAACAAACAAGACAATTCAGGATTGTTTGGTGGTGTGTTAGGTAAACTACCACCATTCTTAAAATCACCAGCAAGAGGTGTAATAGAAGATTTATCAAGAAGAACACCAATAGGAAAAATAACAGGAGGGAGAGTATTCCCACCATTTAAGATTCCACCAATTAGATTATAGGAGATATAATGGCATTACCAAAAGTTGAAACGCCAACTTATGAATTGACCCTACCTTCACAAGATATCACGGTTAAATATAGACCTTTCTTAGTGAAAGAAGAGAAAATACTTATGATGGCAAACGAAGCAGGAGAGAAAGTTGATATTACAAACACTACAATGGATGTTTTACAGTCATGTACATTCAATGAATTAGATATAAAATCATTACCATTGTTTGATATTGAATATCTATTCTTAAATGTTCGAGCAAAATCTGTAGGAGAGAAAGCAAATTTTAGATTATTGTGTAAAGATGATATGGAAACATATGCAGAGGTAGAAATTGATTTAACAAAAATAGATGTGCAAGTAGATGACAAACACACAAATGAAATTATGTTAGATGAAGAAAGAAAATTAGGTGTAGTATTTGCATACCCTACTTACGAAGCATTACATAAACAAGTTGATATGACAAAAATGGGTGTAGAAGATACTTTCAAGATTATTATAAGTTGCATCGACCACATATTCGAGGGAGAAAAAATATACCCAGCGAAAGACTCTACATTTGATGAGATGAAAGAATTCATAGAGAGTTTAGATAGTAAACAATTTGATTTATGTAAAGAGTTTTTTGATTCTATGCCTACATTGAAACACGAAGTAGAGATAGAAAATCCTAAAACGAAAGTGAAAAACACAGTTGTATTTAAGGGGTTGAGTGATTTTTTTACATCTGCCTCTCCCATAATTCGTTAGAGGCATATTTTCAAACGAACTTTGCGCTAATGCAACATCATAAATATTCGTTATATGAAATTGAAAACATGATACCATGGGAGCGTGATATTTACCTAAATATGTTAGTAGAGCATATTAAAGAAGAGAACGAAAGAAGAGAAAGGGAGAGTAAACAATAATGTCAGAAGTAGAAAAAAAGAAAGTAAATCTAGAGTTAGAGATTGATACAAATACAATTGACTCTAGTAAGAATAGACACCAAGGTTTAATTGACCTTGCAAAAGCAATAGATGCTTGGAGAATATTTCCTAGAATGTTTTTAACAGTATACATTGTA
>Ga0181408_1000142_pt1 | contig 22109 bp, 21 predicted proteins | sample 31SPOviralmetaG_FD_130137 | JGI IMG/M metagenome (GOLD analysis project Ga0181408, IMG submission 130137) | Marine viral communities from the oligotrophic San Pedro Time Series (SPOT) site, San Pedro Channel, CA, USA - 31 SPOT_SRF_2012-02-16 | ecosystem: Environmental > Aquatic > Marine > Strait...
AATTTTGATATAGGAGTCCAAGACTATCCAGCGGGACAAAGTTTAAGTGAATATTACCAACAGGAAATTTCTTTCGATGTTGAAGCCAAATCTTACGCGGCTTCTGATTTTGCCGAATTAATAACGACTAAATTTTCAAATACTAATATTTCCGGAATAGTTCCTACAGAAGAATACGTATTAACAGATAACCCGCTTATTAAAACAGTTAGACAATTACAGAACGACCCCGATTTTTCCGAAGGGAACCCGCAATTTTTCAGTCTAGAAGGTTCAAGAGCAGCGGGGGGCGCTTCTTCTTTCGAATTTACAACCGCAAAAACTCCCGCAGATCCAGACACCACTTTAAATTATGTTTTAGGAAGTTCACAATTTGCCGTATTATATAATAATGAATATGATAAGTTCGAGATAGGACAGATTCACAACTCCTTATATAGTTCAGTAGCAGCAGATACCACAGCACAACCGGAAATAAGAGTTATAATTCCAGGAGGCGGAGGAACGAAAAGATATATTAATAAGAATACTGGAATATTTTTAACAGGATTAGAACCAGAGGAATTATGGATAGGACCAGAATCCAACTTAAAATTTAATCCTAATATTTTAATTACTCCAACTCACATTAAAGCAGCGGGAAACGTTACTTTCGATGTAGTCGATAATTTAGAAGATAAGGTTAACATTACAGGGGATGAATTAGGATTAGATAATCTTCTACAAAAAACTTTTGAAAGTGCAACTCAAACTTTCGACGTAGCTATCCCTTTTGCTACTGCGGCGGGGGTTAATAGCATTGTTAGTAAAACTAATTTAACATTACCTATTATGGCGGCGCATACTCTCTCACCAACGAATAATATAGACCAAGAGAAGAAGAGCGGAGGTTATTTCAAAATTGAAGTCAATATGCCTGGTATAAATTCAGACATAAGAGAAGGAGATAATAAAAATACGAATATTCAATCCATTATAAGCAGATTTTACAATCAGGATTCATACACCTCGGGATATAATGAAGGATCTATTCCTTTTGTTTATACCTCAACTAATCCAACTTATTTAACAGATTTCAGAGTTAGAATATTAGAACCAGACGGGACACTATCTCAGGATATAGGAAACACAAACGCCGTATTTATAGAGGTAGTTAAAGCAGTTAATTAGTTTTTCTTATATTTCTATTTTTTATTTAATATATTTCAATTGATTCTTAACTATTCTAAAATTAAGAAAAACTCTAAAACATAATATTTTAATATTTACTTATATATATAACCTTTCATAATGCCTCGTATATATCACCGTTCAGACCAAGCAGCAGCCAATCATTCCGTTTACCAGTCTAATGCTGTCGTGGATAATTCAGGAATATTAAAAGAAATCGCCACCAATACAAAAAATATTAATCTCAATGTTGATACGGTTGAAGTATCGGTTGACGCCCTCGAAGTATTACAAGCACAAACAAACACAACCCTAGCTTCTATATTAGTCGATACAGACGCCGCCGACAGTTCATTAAATACGATCGAAGCTCAATCTGTTTTAACCGCTTCAAGATTAAATAACATTCAAAATAAAATATCAGCAAATGTTGACGGAACTGGCGATACATTAGGACAAATCAATAGTAATATTTTAACTAAGAATGGAGAAATAGAATCGTCATTAAATTCTTTAATTAGCGCAAACCATACGGACCTTATAGCGGTTGAAGCTAGTTTAACTAGCATGGAAGGTAAAATTGATACCTTAGACACAGTTCAAGATAACGCTTTAACTAAGTTAAACGAAATCGCCACTAATACCGCAAATATAAATCTTAATGTTGATACGGTTGAAGTATCGGTTGATGCTCTCGAAGTTCTTCAAGCTTCGACAAATACCAAATTAGATTCTATAATAAGCAAGAATGGAGAAATAGAAACCAGTTTAAATTCTATTTTAGCAAAGAACGGAGAAATAGAAACAAGCGCGGACGCTCTTATTGCCGCTAATCATACCGACTTAATAGCACTCGAAGCCTCTCTCACTTCTATGGAAGGAAAGCAAGATTCTATATTAAGCAAGAATGGAGAAATAGAAACAACCGCAAACGCCATTCAAGCAGCAGTAGAAGGAACTTTAACAGTAGCAAGCCACGCAGTAACAAACGCGGGAACTTTCGCAGTTCAGGCCGCCTGTAGTGGAACTGTTACTGCGAATTTATCATCAACTGATAACGCAGTTTTAGACGCAATCGCCGCAGATGGGGACGCCATACAAGGAAAACTTGACACCTTAGAAACCTCAGCAAATGCTATTCAATCCGCAGTAGAAGGAACTTTAACAGTAGGAAGCCACGCCGTAACTAATGCGGGAACTTTCGCAGTTCAATCCACCGTAGCCGCTGCCCTACCTGCTGGAACGAATGCTATTGGGAAATTAGCGGCTAATAGCGGCGTTGATATCGGAGATGTAGATGTTACTTCGATTTCAGCAGGAACTAATCGAATCGGTATGGTCGGATTAAAAGCAAATCAAGCGGCGGACGGTTCTGGAACTGAAAGATTTGTTTTATGCGATGCGGCAGGACATTTACAGGTAGACGTGTTAAGCGGCGGTGGTTCAACCGATGTTTCAGCATTATCTACACACGCCAAGCAAGATACTATTATCGGTCATTTAGATGGAGTAGAAGGAAAATTAGACGCAATAGAAACTACTAACAACGCCTGCCAAGTTTTACTCGGAACTATTGACGCGGATACAGGGGCGATTAAAACCGCAGTCGAAATATTAGACAACGCAATTTCTGGAAATGAAATGCAGGTCGATATTGTTTCGAGCGCTTTACCAAGTGGAGCAGCAACTCAAACCACCCTAGCTTCGATATTAGCAAAAAATACAGAAATAGAAACCACTAATAACGCCAATCAAGTTTTACTTGGAACTATTGATTCAGATACAGACGCTATTAAAACGGCAAGTGAGGCTTGCGCTACTGACTTAGCAGCATTAGAAGTATTAAGCACGGCAGCAAATACTAAATTAGACACTATTGAAACCACATTAACGGAGATCGCCCCCAGACAAGCAACGGCAACTTATATATCCGCTGGTAGCGTCGCTAATGGATCAGCGGTAGGTGGCACTATCGACACAGACGATTATTCTTTTATGAATGTATTTTGTTTAAGCACAACTAATAATTACACGTTATCAACTCAATATAGCATAGATAATTCTAACTGGATAACTATTAAATCTAAAAATTTAGTTGTAAGCACCGCAGGAGTTGGTAATCAAGGGGATATTTTATTAGAAAGAATGCCTCGGTATGTTAGATTCGTAAATTATAGTGGCGGGACAATTGCTAATTTAACTTTATATTATCATTTATCTAATTAAGTTAAATATTCTTTTTTTTATTCTTACCTATAATTATTATGAAAAATCGTTTAATCGTTTTATCTACTGAACCTAATACGCCAGACGGAAATAAGGGAATCTTCGACGCGTTATTTAATGAGGAAATAACAATAGAACCAAATTCGGAAATAGCTCTTCAATCTGTAAGTATTAATAAGGCTTTAACTTTTTTAATTGTAGACGCTACGGACAATAAAATCCAGTTTCAACTTCAAGGAGCAAACTTACAGGGATACGGCGGACTTCATACTATCGAACTTAACACAGGGACTTATAGCAAAACGAATATATTAGATTTGTTTAACGAAATAGAAACTCGAATGAATAAGTTATTAAATGTTAGGGCATCCGCAGAACATGGGGCGCAAATATCTGTAGGTATAGATCAAGATGAAAAACTGCACTTTTCTTTCCACCAAAACAAAGCGCTTAACTTCGTTCAGAATATAGCGGGTAATGCGGCAGTCAAATATAGAAATATTTCCTTAGGCGCTAATTTTTTATTCGGACAAGGAGGAACAGGACTTTTAAGAACATCCTTCGCCGCAGCTCAACCAGAATTCGTAAAGGGGGCAGGAGTTTTTAGAATGAGGTTTCGAAAGTTTGAAAATGACGCACCTTTAACACACGCGGGAGGGATTATAGGACTTATACCAAACACACCAGAGAACCAAGATAAAATAGTTAGTAATATAATAACTAACGCGGACTATCAATTCGCTATAAGAACAGCTTCGAATAATATATCGAGTGGTAACTATGAAATAAAGACGAGTGTCTCGGGGGGATTTGTTGAAACCTCTCTTTCACCTTTTAAGACTAGTGAAGGAACTCATACTGAAAATGACGTTTTAGAAATTCAACTTAATGAAGGTTCTCTTAGGTTAGTAGTTCATAGTAATGCTAATGGAGGTTCTACGAGTCTTTTACACGCGGAGGACTATGACTTCGGAACTGCGGATTCGAGAGATTCTTTCTTAATGGTTATGGGAATCTATGGCGCACAAGCTACAACCAAAATAGATTTTTGTTCTGGAAATGTAGATCCATACGATAGCAAGAATGTTTTATTAACTGGAATAGAAGAAACTGAATTATACGCAGTCGGCGCAGTTCCAACACCACAACAGAGAACGGCAGCTTCAATAAATAATTTAATATTTAACTCTTTGAATATGGCTAACTTTTTCGGATTCTCAGCAGTCGAACAGAATCCAACAGATGAAAGAGTTTCTAACGCGGACTTTATAGGCGATAAAGATTTTAGTTTAATGTTAGCAACCAATACTTATTTAATAGAGTTATTAAATCTCTCAGTAGATTCTTATCATAGTAAAGCAAAGGGTAGAAAGAATATATTATCAAGCATACCAATAACAGAAAATATTATTAACGCAACGGGACAAATACAATATGAACCGAATACTTTATTTTATGTAGCGTTAAATAATAAGTTCCCTATCAATCTCAGAAACATTAAAGCCCGTATAATATCCAATGACTTTTCAGAGATAGAAACGGAAGGACTTGCGGAACTATCCCTTCTTATTAGAAGTCATAGGGATTAAATAGCGTAAATATGCGGATATGCTTTAATTAATGTTTATTTAATTAAGAATAATAGGGGTTTTATAGGCACTTAAAGACTAAATTTTAAAATTTATTTCTTAAATGGGTATAAAACTAAACTATTCTATTTATTATTTAAGTAGAATGGGGAATTTATGCTTTAAAACTTCTTTACTCTCCCTTTTTGTTTCTTTTCCTTCTGCGCCTTCTCTATTTCTTTCTTAGACAACTCCTTAAAAGTCTTTGGTGTTTCCTTATTAACTCTAACCGTGGGGCGGAATACGTCAGACTTCTTTTTATATGTTGTCGAGCCTGACTGCGTAGACCAACTTTCTTTATACCATCTACTTAAACCTTTGCTTTCGTCTTTCTTTCCTTTGTAGGTTCCGCCTCTCTCCTGATAGGTTTTAACTAATAGCCCGGAACGATAAGCACTATTAACAGGATTCTTTTTAAATATTTCTTTTTTTACTTTCTCATATAGTTTAGGATTAGATGGAGTAGACATTTAATATAATATATAGAATATTATATTTTGGAATATCAACTGCTTAAATATAATCCTAACCAATTTAATAACTTATTTATTTTAATAGCTATATCGTTTATTACATCTCCTTTATTTGGAAAATCCATTTTTCTTAATTACGATATTATAAGATTATAAAATTTAAATCATTACGTATATTTGAAAAAATAAGAAAAACTTATTAATATATATTTTAATATGAATCACCTAGAACTATTTTCAGGAACTCATTCTTTTGGAAAGGTATCTTCTGAACTCGGTTATAATGTTGTATCACTTGATAGAGATCTAAAAGCAGAGTGTCCTTTTAAGTCTGGCTATGTTTCCGAAACTCATATCCAAGAAGATATTATGACATGGGACTATAAGAAAGATTATAACCCGGGGGACTTCCAACTTATAACCGCCTCTCCGGTTTGTCTATGGTGGAGCGCACTTCGTAGAACGTGGATCGGAAGGAAAGCAAAATCAATTCATCCAACGGACATTATAACAAGTGAAATAATAGACGGAGATATTGAAAAATATGGGAAGCCTATGGTTGATAAGGTTAGAGAAATAATTAATTATTTTAACCCCGACTATTATATTATTGAAAATCCTCAGACTGGGAAAATGAAAACTTATATAACCGACCTCCCTTTTTATGATATCGATTATTGTAAATATTCAGACTGGGGATATAAAAAGAAAACGAGATTCTGGACTAATATCGAAGGCTTTATTCCTATGATCTGTAAAAATGACTGCGAAAATATGATTACAGTTCCAACACTTGAAGGAGATAAACATCCACGAGGGACTTTAATAAAAGGTAAGGAACGAACACTTCATAATAAACCAATAGGGAAAAGTATAGGGGGGGGTTCGAATAGGTTAGAACGATATAGAATTCCGCAAAAACTTATAGAAGAATTATTTCTTCTTACCGTATACTAATTTTTTATTCTTCTTAGGTAGTTCGAATATCTGATTCTGTTTTAATTTCTTTTTAGGTTTATCTTTCTTATCTATAATATCTTTTAGTTTAGTCATTTGCTTTAATGATTGTTTTATTGTTTGCTCCATTTAGTATTATCTGATATTTTATTTTATATGATAATTTATAATGAAGGACATTTTAGAAACTTACAGGACTACGGAACTCCGCTCTATTGTTTCCGAACATAATAAGAAGATAAGAAAGATAGTAAGAGAAGACCTTAAAAAGATTAGACAGAATGTTTTAGATAAAAGACTTATCAACTTAAAAGGAAAAAAGCGGGGGGAGATAATTGAAATTATCTCGGAGAACAAACGCTTTTTTAAACATGTTAAACCGAAACCGCAACAACCGAAACGAGAACCGAAATTTGTTATCGATAAAATATTACAACCTAAAATAGAAGAAGCCTATAAGCAATATGCTAAGGACCGCGACCTCGACGAATTAGAAGACGCGGTTAAGAAAATCCGCAAGACCGCAACAGAAAACGGAGTAAAGACTTACCACACAAAGGCTAAGTTGGTTAGCATGGTTAAAGACGCTGTCCCGCCTGTAGTATCTGGAAAGAAAACACCTCCGCCAAAACCAGGCTCAGAACCGCGCTTTTTCTACGATCCAGAAATGAAAGTTATGCGTTTGAAATCTGCACCTATTAGACCTTCAAGACCTCCACCCCCTAGAAAATGGAACTTCGACTTTAACGACGTCCACGAAATGAACGGGAAACTTATGACCGGAAAAACTCATTCGGCAGGATCACGAGATTTAACAGAATCGGAAATTGAAAGATATGACAAAGCCAAGGCAGAGAAAACCGATAGAGATTTAAAAAATATAGAAAGGGAAGAAAAGGAACGAGAAGCGAGCAAGCAAGAAAAAAAACAAAGAGAAACGGTTAAGAGATTGAAAAACCCCGCTAAGCGTGGAATGATTTTAAGGAAGGCAGAGAAACAAAAAAAAGTATTTAATGACTTACTAAAAAAATTAAGTAAAGTTGAATTAAGTAAGAGAGAACAAGCCTATATTGACGATTTAGAAGATAAGGTATCGGGGGATAGCCAGACCGAAAAAGATTTGGAAAAAATAAAAAGATTAGTCTTAAAATATCAGGAGGAGATTGAAGGACCTAAACCAAAAAAGAAAATTATTAAGAAGAAGAAAGAAGAAGAACCAGAAGAAGAAGGTTTAAAATTAGTAGTAGAAAAAGAAGAGAAACCTAAGAAAGCACCACCTAAGAAAGAAAATAAAAATATTATTCCAGAATTTTCAATTAACAAGAAACAAGAAGAATTAATGTTAGAATCCTTACCTCTCGATGAGTATACTAAGGACGACCAGAAATCTTTATATAAAGAAATAGTGGAGCAGTATGTCGCGGTTAAGTTAGAACAGTCCTCAGAATTAGAAGCTAGTCAGAATTTCGATGACCGCGACGATAGAAAATTATTTGAGTATATGTTAGAGAATAATCTCTTCCTATCCTCTGACCCTATGATAAAAGATTTGAAAATTGGATTGAAAGAGAGGGGAGAATTCAAACGAGATTTAGCAGCAAGAAAATAATATATTGACTTATTATAATGAATACTTTTAATTGTCCTATGTGTAGAGAGAGCGTTATCTTTATGTCGCGCCTTTGCTTAGAGTGTGAAAAAATTCGTTATGTTATGTCATGTTATAGTAGAGAAAAGGTTATAGAGGTTGTTGAGAAGATATTCTTAATAGAACAGTTGAAAAAATCCGAAAAGGAAATAGAAGAAGATGAAAACGCCGATAAAACGGGGTATAAGAAATTAGGGGGTGTATGGGTTAAAAATGATACTGAAACTAATATTTAATTGTTTTTCTTAATTTTGATATCTTTAATTTTTTTTTATTTTTTTAAAACAAGATACACAGTTTTTAAGAAAAACTATTTTTTATATAATTTGACTATCTTTAACCTATACTTATAATTGTAATAAGTTCAGGAAGTAGAGGTAGACTAAGCGAGGCTTAGCGCTTATATCCGGCGAGCTGGTTTTTAACTGAACCGAGAATTTCTGCTGTCGTAAGTCGAGATATTCCTCGAAACTTAATCCGATAATATGACCTTCATTCGAAGCAAATTTAACGGCAGAAACTTGATTTTCTCCCGAGTCGCTTAAAGCGTTGAGTCCTCTCTGAACCATTTCTCCCTTATCGTCGATAACATACGAAACGTATTTATTAGTAGAGTCCGAGAATAAATATTGGACTTCGTCGAGGTTAGGGAACTTTTCGAGAGCATACGAATTGGCGGTGGTTGAGTTCTCGTTCGACTGTTCGATAAAAGAAATTACGACACCATTCGACGCGGCGGCAGGAACTCTCGCGGAAATATTCGCGGCTTGCGAGTTGACGGCACTCTTAACACTAACAACGGAATTCATCATCATGGCAGATTGCGAGCCGTCGTCCGGAATACTCATAAACGATAACTTAACATTTGTAAGAGTAAATTGGGCGGTTGCACTTCCTCCACCGAAAAGGGCAGAGTTATTTCTTGCGACATTACACGAGATCCTAATCGCGCCATTTTTTGAAAATGAGTAATCATCACCGACAACACTATTAAAGCAAATTTTCGGTTCAATCGAAAAATTCGCCGAGTTAACGTGGGCAGTAGTAGAAGTGTTTTTATTATTAACTCTCTGACCCTGAATAACATAACGACCGGCGGCTTCGGTAAGTTGACGCCCCTCCGCCTGAGCCTTAGCGTCGCATACGTCATTTTCGTCCATAGTGGCCGCGGAAACCATAGAAACATATCTCGGATAATCATTTAAATTTTCGAGCATTTGTCCCTTTGCTTCTGTAGACCACGATTCGAAGCAAGAGTGGAATCCGATTCTGTGATCAAGACCTATAACCGAATCGACCGCGACATCAGTTCCCGAGGTAGATTCGACTTTAATATCTGCTTCGACTGTTATCGAATTCTTTAATAGTTTTCTACCCTCGACTAATAATTCCCAATCAATCGTATTAAATTCCTTAAAGCCCGCTGAATTATCGTTGGAAGGTGAAACTTCGTGATATAATACATTCGCCATTTTTGTTATTATACTTCTATTATATTTTATTATTTTGAAAATAGCGGCAAATTAAATTTTGTATAAAAAACGTTTACATATTTTTAACCACTTCATAAAATAAAATGTGGTGTCCTCCTACTACTTCACCCGCTACGGCATCTAATTCTAATTGAAGAGTTTGCTGCTGCTGTGAAAACGGCATAGGAATGGCTAACATTTTACACGATTGCCCCGCTTCGGTTACTGTTATACGAGAGTTAGTATTATATAAAACTTGACGCATTGATTTAGGGGTTTCTCCGTTATTTAAAAATGTCTGTCCTATTAAGTCAAAATGGAGAGGAGAATCGCGAGAAACTGATCTCGGAGTAATTTCTTTATTGTTTACGGTAAATCTATATTTGGCGAGGTTAGTTGCGCCACTGATTATTCCATCACTGAAAAACATAACATAAACATTTTTACAAGCCGGGGGGACGTGGTATAATCTCGAAATGAAAAGCGCCGCGGTATAAGTGTCTTCTTCGCTTAAATAAGTTGTGTAAGGGATAGAAGCGGGGGCTGCTTCCCCAGAGTTATTAACGTATAAAACCGCCTCGACTTTTTCAATAGCTACGGCATCATTGCTTCTCGCGTTAGTATTTCCCGTAACAACAACGGCGGATATAACGTCGCCCGTTGCTTGATCGTAAATTCCGCCGTTTAATCCTAAGGTAATCGTATCGTTGGCGTTTCTGGTAATAGAAGAAATATTTAAATTATTCTTAACTGCTTGGACTACGGCTCCGGCGCCGGAGTTTTTTGAGTGAGCAATAGAGATATTCTGATCTACATGGAAAGGAATATTCGCTGCGTTCTTATAAAGGGCGGTGGAAGTTAAAGTATCCCATGGCTGACCGTTTTGCGCCGCGGCGACTGTGAACCCCGCGAACTGCTGAGAAGTTGCAGTTCTTCCTTCGACTGTTTCAGTATAAGCAGTTAGTCCGGCGTCGAGCACTTTAAGCTTATCAAAACCGGCTTCGAGGTGAATTCTTGTCTGTCCGTAAGCGTCGGTGTTATAAGATTCCGCCTTACAGATATTAAAAATATTTTTTAACGGGATAACAATATCATTCGAGGTATTTCTCGAACTATCAGTTCCTATTTTATTAATTTCATTAATTCTTAACGACCTAACCATTTGAGCCTGCTGGACTCCTGATATTTGCCCTACGTCGTTTTTCTGTTCCGCCATATTATACCTATACGCAGAAAGAGTAGTTTTTAATATGTCGACGTGTCTAATATCTTCTAATTTACCCTTCTTATTACTTCCCATATAGGCATTAACAATTAAAGAGGCTGTGTCGGGGTAGTGAATATTTTGGTTACCGCCTGAAGCTGCCCCTTTATATTCCATATTTAAATTAGCGACTTCGTTAGTGGCGTTAGCGATATCTATCGAGCATTTAGTCCTTATATTAACGTAAGATTTAGAAAGGTCGATATTACCTAAACCTGCGGGGATATCGATATCGATAGTACTTTTATTTCCCGAAGTGTCGAAAGTTCCTTGATTTGCGTCAATTTTGATAATCTGATCCATTTAGTTTAATACTTAATGGAAATATAAAAAAAATAGTTAAAAATCGATTTAATTTAATTAATTTAAACTCCTATCTGAACCCCGAAGCCAACTCTCGGAGGAGGTTTTACTTCTGGAACTACGTTTTCAGTGTGATGAGTCTTAATAAATAACCCCCCTACTACGGAGGCAATACCGAGAGCCGCGGTAATTGCTAATCCAAAAGGATCTTCATCTCCGGCTACAGAATCGCCAGTAGCTGCTTTTAATCCTTTTAATGCTCTCTGCGCGTCAGTTAATATTTCGTCCCCTTCTCCTAATCCTGCGGTAGGTGGCGGGACGTCTGGCGGGGGTGGTGGTGGTTCTGGTGCTGCTGGTGGTTCTGGTGCTGCTGCTTGCGCTGGTGCTGGTGGTGGTGGTGCGTCCCCTGTATCTGTTCCTATTCTTTGATATTGTCCTGGTAATATTTCCCCTACTTGTGAAGGTGCTTCTCCTGCTTGTCTTATTGCTGCTGGTTCTAAGCTATCTGGATTAAAGGCTTCGTTGCTGAATTCTTGTGTCGGTGGTGCGGGTGCTGCGGGTGCTGGTCGAACCGTTCCTCTAATAGCATTAGTTATTCGTTTTGTTCCCATGTTTACAGATTGACGAATAAAAGAGGCTGTGTCACCTTGTGCTGCGGCGTCTGCTAATCCCTGAGTTTCTTCCTCAGATATTCCCGCGCCTTTTAAAACTTTTTTCGATTTGACTAAATTAGCAACAGTCTTTAAGGAAGCATGTCCTGCTATACTTGAACCGAAATTTTCTAAGGCGTTTTGTCCGAGTGCTGCTGCGTCGTTTGCGTCTGTTTTGAATACAGGGGGAGAAGCTAACTGCTTAACTGCTGCGGAACTTCTTAAAGAGGCTTCTAAATTCTGATAGACTGAGGGATCCATAATTATATATAGTTAGTAGTGATTTTTATTTTTCTTATTTTTTGAATAAGAGATTATAAAAAAAAATATGTTAAGAGAATATTTGAAATTTAAGAAAAACTAATTATTATAGTTAATCGTTTAATTCTTCTGGATCTGATTCAGAGGAAGTATCTAATATTTTAATACCCATAAACGCTCCTCTAATTCCTTTTATCATTTTTGCTTTATCATATTCTACGCCCCTATTCTTTAATTCTGTTAGACATTTGCGCCATGTTATACCCCCTACTATTGCTTTTAAGTTTTCGAATACTTCATTTTTTGAAAGTATGTCGTTATTATCTTTTGTTATTTCGAATGTAGCGTTAAAATCAGAAGATAGAGGATCATATTCTTCGGCTATATCATTAAATAAGGTTTCGTTTTCCTTCGGGATTTCATATTCCTTATAGTGTTGTAATAATAGATAAAAATAAGCGTTTTTTAATTTGTCGTCGTCTTCATATCTCTTAAAATAATCTAATTTTTTTAAGAAAGTATTATTCTTATAGTTGTCTTCTGTATACTTATTTTTAAACTCGCTTTTATAATATTGAAGAACCCCTCTCCTTTGGACTCCGTTATCCGAATCGATATTAAAATCCTTATTCGCGCAGGTGTTTAAAGTTGCTTGAATAGTTTTTGTTATGCTCTCACCGTACATAATTTCGCAGTTTATCTTTCCGTCTGAGAACTCCTTCAAAAAATCACCGTCTAATTTATTCTGTCTTAGTTCCTCTATGTATGAAAATCTTATAGGATTCCGTAAAAGGTGGATTAATTCCTTATGTCGTTTCGAATTATCTAAGGAGAAGAAATTCGCAGAGAGTTTATAAGAATAGATAGGAAATATTAGACTATGAATATTAAATTCAGTAGACTTTCCATTTTCCGCAGTATATCCAATATTCATTTTGAATTTTGATTGTCCGAGATTTCCATCCAAACAACGAGCCAACCAACCGAGAGAGAATCGCCTCTGCTTTTCGTTAGGTTGTAGTTTTCGGAAAAAGTCTTTTATTTCGTCTAGCGCATATTTCGAGATATTAGGATCATAATCCCATTTTAATTTCTTAGTTATAAAATCCTTTTTTGTTCTCTTTCTGAACGCCATTTTCTTCAAATCGTATAACCCATTATTAAATTGAATGTTATATAGTTGTTCTCTATTAGTGTCAAATTCTATATCTAAATTTAAAGTTGCTAAATCCTGCGTTAATAACTCTGCTATATTATCAATCGTTTTTCTTTGGTGTAATTTTAGGTGAATTTTGTTTAAGTGTAATTGACTTTCTTCTTTATGTTGATTTACCTCTAATAAACTTATTATAAATCCGTTTAGAGTTGTTCGAATAAGACTTTTTAATTTTAGTTTCTTCCTACAGTCTGCCTCCCACTCTTTCTTATATAAATAAATTGTTTCATTACTATAAGAAACTGTTTCGCCTTCTAATTCTAAAAATAATTTTGTTAAGCCTTCCTCAGTCGGTTTCAATTGTAAAGGCTTATATAATTTTTTATATTTATCTGGATTGTGTTTCTTTGCGTAATAATGAACTGTCCCTAATGTATTCCCTTCTTTTGTTTTATTCCATAAACTTTTAAAAATGGTCTTATCATGTTTCGAGGATCTACTAGAAAATTGAAGCGCGGAGTTATAATTATAAGAACTATGATTTCTTAACCCCCATATAATCCTTATATAGTCGTCATAGTGTATTCCTTCCCCTTCGTTTTTAATACAGTCTAAAAGGTTTTCTATGTATTCGTTTTTATCTTCGTCTGATTCGATTCCCTCATCTAAAACTTTTATTTTCCTTTTATTCTCTTCCTTTTTTTTATTAACTATTATTTCTAACCCCATAAAACCCTTTATTTCTTCGAGTGTCGGCACGGGGTTTTCCGGATTGTAAATTATTCCATCTAACGGAAAATAACTCCAACCGCCGTTTAATATTTCAATATATTCAGAAGCATTATCTATTTTATAATTAGTCGATAAACGATCTAAAAGAGATTCGGTATCACCTCTGAATAAGAAATGAGGTAAATTTTTTGAACTTGATAAAAAATAAGGATATTTTGATTTTGCTTTTTCTACCACTTCGAGAGCCTTATCTAATATCGGATTAGGGTTTAATAAGTGTTGTTCTTTTATGTCTACGTCGATATGCTTCAATTCTCGGCAATCCGCCGCGCCGTATTCATATCTTTCTAATTTTATCTGCTTTGCTTTTATTTCTTCGGGTTTTAAGTTAATAAAATCGTTATTTTTCGGCATATAATCGAATAAATTATCATAAATCGGAACTTTATACCCCTTCGAAGTATCCAAATTTAAAGGCATCCATAAGGCATTTTCACTTGTTAAATAGTCTTTGATATACATTTTATTTAATACTTTATTTTATTTTTTTAAATAGAAAATAAACGAAATTAAGAAGAATTAAAGATTTATAGAAATTACACTTTTGCACCTTTACACCCTAAATTTCAAAACTATTTCCAAAAGTGGATTTTAAGAGAGTTTTTATAAAAACTGAATCAAAGGTGTAATTTTTCGCAACTTTCTTATTGAAGTTTTTGAAAGTTAAAGCAATCTCTCCTCAACTCTTTTTCTTTCCAATTACACCTTTTTTAAAGTTGAAAGTGTAAAAGGTGTAAAATTATAATTCAAAATTATTTTATTTCGAAATTATATAAAGCAATGGTTAAATTAGAAGATTTCGCAGTCGGAGAGATCCGAAAAATGATAAGTAAATATAATAAACAAGTCAAATTAGGCGGCTATTCTAAGATGAAAAAAGAAGAGCTTATTAAATTTGTAAGGAATCACGACAATTTAAAAGTTGTAGAAAATGAAAAAGGAGTTAATATTTCAGTTAAAGCGGGTTCAGTAGAAGCAGAAAAGAAAGCAGTTAAGGAAAAGAAAGCACCACCCGCAGAAAAAAAAACATTAACACGAGAGGAAATGAGAAAAAGCACTAAAACTATTATTAATAAGAAAAAATACCCTGATAATATGACGGACGCCGATTTTGAAAGTATGAAAAAAGACGCAGAAAAAATTTTAAAACAAAAAATTCCGTTAGCAGTAATAAAAGAAGCACACGAAAGAAAACTCGCAGATAAAAAAAAAAAGAAAGCACCAGCACCAGCACCAGCACCAGCACCAAAGAAAGCACCTAAGGAAAAGAAAGCACCAGCACCAAAAGGAAAAGCGGAAGCCCCTTCTACTAAATACGATTATAATAAAAATAAAATGATACAAACCACCCCTAAAAGTAAAATAATATTATGGGAAGGTAGAGGGGAACTTCCTATTAAAGACGACAACTCAATAATTACGAGTGATAAAGAAAGATTTATTAAAGCGTGGAGCGCCTTAGGATTTACAGTAAAAGATAGAGTCAAAGATAAATTAAAACAATTAAAAAAAGAAGAAGAAGAACAGAGCAAGAGGGCAGATGAAAAAATTAAAAAAATGAAAGAAGCACCGAATCAATTACCACCAGCAGATAGAGCAGAAATGATTTATTTAGCAGATGATAAAACCCGTCAAAATGCTATGAGAAGAGGATTTAAAAAAAAAGTTAATGATATTTTAAGGAAGCAGTTAGGCAACTCTCTTTTTGAAAAAGTTTATTATGAGTCTACATTTGAAGGAGAATTAAGAGAAGATTATAAACAAAATATAAGAGAAATCAAATAAATAAAGAATAAATAGTTTTTCTTATATTTCAGAAATTAGAATTAGTATTTATTTCTATTTAGTAATAGTTTAAAAATTAAAAAAAATAAAATATCTAGTAATTAATATATATAAAATGCCTCGTGAAGATATAGCAATTTTTAGCGATGAAGAAGCAGAATTAGAGGAGTTAGATTCACAACTCGAAACGAGAAGCCCCTCTCCTGAATTAGTAATGGAAACACCCGCACCAAAAGAGAAAAGAGGAAGACACCGAAAGGGAGTTAAGGTATCACCAGAACATAGGGAAATATTATTAGCCAATCTCGCAAAGGGTAGAGAGAAAGCACTCGAAACCAGAAGAAAGAACGCACAACTAAGAAAAATAGATAGAGAAGAAAAAATGAACGAAAAAGAAGAGAAGTTATTAAGCGCTTTACAAAAGAAGAAAAATAAAACAAAGGGAAATGAAGATTTATTATCGGAAATAGCCGAGTTAAAAAAACAAATCAAAAAACAACAATTAAGCGCGAATCCACCTCCTCCGAAAGAAGTTCCTCCTCCGAAACCAAAAGAGAAGACTCCGCCACCGCCGCCGCCTTCTCCGAAAGTGGAAGCAAAACCCCCTCCACAACCGAAGGGACTTCCGCCACCGGTTCAACTGTCGGCGAGGGAGTTATCTCGGTTGATGCGATCGAAGCGTTAATTTTTTTGATATGTATTTTATTATGAAGATGAAGTTCCATATTCCTCCTTAAAATAGTCATTCCACATTTACAATTAATAACCTTATTATTTATTTTATCATTCCCTTCTTGTTCTATTTCATATTGTTTAATTATGAGTCTAAACCTTTCTAATTTCTGAGCTTCGAAAGGAGTTAAATCTTTTTCGAGTGTCTTATCTAATATTTTTTTTATCTGTTTTTTTTTAGTAGCAATTAATCGAGGTATTCTCGAAATCTCATTATAATAATTCCTTGAAATCTGTTTAAGCGTAGATCCTATTTCGTCATATCTTTTTTTTCTGTAGTCTTGAACCATGCCTTTATTAGACGACTGCCACTCTGCCGCCGTCCTTCCAGGGATATTCTTATTTACACAAGGAAGGGACTCAACAAAAAACCGCTCTTTTTTTAGTAACTGTTCCCTATTCTCGCAGGGGTATTTCTCTAATAAGTGAATCGTAGGGTTAATAAAATCTTTCGTGGAGGTGGTGTTATGTTTGCTCCTATGGTGTCCTATTCTATAACAGAGTCGGCGAGTAGTAGAACCGATATATATTTTATTTGTTTCCGAACATTTAACGAAATATATAACAGCTTTCGAATAATCAATATTATGTAATGTCATCTATATATTAATAAAGAAAAAAAAAAAGAATCATTCAAACGCAATAATAGAAGAAATCTCAGGATCATTTTTTTTATAAGGATTAAATCGATAGTGTAAAGACCCTAAGATAATCTTCTTTTCGATATGACCCTCTTCTAATAGTTCCGTAAAAATATACCTAATAAAAGAAGAATTTGAAATTTCCGTTATGTATACTATTATTTTTTTGAAAACAGCATATTTTTGAAAACCAAAATTAAAGACATTTCGAAATTTCAAATAAAGAAAGACTAATTCTAAATAATTTTTCCGATAATTATATCTCATTTAAGGATTATTTACAAAAATAAAATAAATCTAAAACCTATAATAATGAATCTTGGCGAGTTAATATCCGAACAACGAGAAATAAAACCTAATTCCTTAAAGGCGTATCTTATAGCCTTAAAAAAACTAAATGAGAATAAAGAGATAGAAGACTTAAAATTTTTATCTAATAAGAGCAGAGTTAAAGAAATCTTAGAACCCCTAGCACTCTCAACAAAAAAGAATTACTTAACAGCGATTCTCGTAGCGCTTCCAGTAGTAAAAGGAAATAATGCTTTAATAGAATATTATCGCGAAATACTCGAAGAACTAAATAAGAAATACATGGCGGAACAACTGAAACAAAAAAAAAGTCCTAAGCAAGAGGAAAACTGGTTAGAACAATCAGAATTAGATAAAGTAAGAAAGGAACTTGAAAAAAAAGTTAAAGATATGGATCTCAAAGGAAGAGAAACAATTAATAATAGAATGTTTAACACCCTTCAAGATTTAGTAATCGCCTCGTTGTATACATTACTACCGCCGATAAGGTTAGATTACTCTCCTATGGAAGTTATTAAAACTCGGAAACAAATTAAAGAAGGTAAGAACTACTTATTAAATATCGGAAGAAACAAAAAGATATTTATTATTCAAGAGTTTAAGAATGTTAAATCGCAAGGTAAAAAAGAAATTCCTATTTCTCCTAAGTTAAACACTCTACTAAATGAATTTTTAAAATATAATATCGAGGACTATTTCCTCCTTAACAATCGAGGGACTGTTCTTTCTCCGAATGGTTTAGGGAAAGCTATAACCAGAATCTTTAAACCGACTGGAAAACAAATAACAATTAATTTATTAAGACACATATTCATAAGCAATAATGTCGATATGGAAGCTTTAAAAAAGGCGGAGAATCTCGCGGAAGATATGATGCACTCCACCAGCACACAACAAAATATTTATTATAAGAAAGAATAACTAACCCTTATTTAAAATATGTTTGTCGAAACAGTCAGAAGCAAAGCTTCGACTACAGTCTAATAAGTCCGACAACTCTCGGGGGACTTCCGCATCGAAGGTTGCCACCATATCAATAACTCTTATTAATCCATATAGAGAACTAAAATCTTTTTTCATATGCTCTATTTTTTCCTGTAATTTATGCTCCTTTGCCTTAAATTCGTCATATTTTTCTTTTAATGAATCCATAGCTTCAAGATAATCCTGCGAACTCATACACGTGGTACAGTTTTCCGTATTTGAATCAGAACTAGGTAGAACCTCGTCGGGGTTATATTCCTGAATGATTACCGCCATTCACTATTATTATTATGTAAATATAATATATATTTGATATTATGCCGAAAAAGTTTAAAGTTCTTAAAGTAAGGGATAAGACCGACAACTATTCTCAAAAGGTAGAGAGATTATGGGACGTCCCATTCCGCGCCCTACTCGTCGCAAAATCCGGACACGGAAAGAGTAACCTATTAACAAACATGCTTCTTAATGAGAAGTTAGGTTATAAGAGATTATTCGACGGTGAGGACATTCATATTTTTGCGCCATCTATCAAGAACGACGAAAAAATGAAATTAATTATAGAACAGAAAGACATTCCAGACCATAACTTACACGAGGATTATTCAGACCCACTTCTTTTAGACGTTTACGAATCACTAATAGACGATTATAAGGAATCAATAGCAGATAGAATTCAACCAACCTATAAATTAATTATATTAGATGATTTATCATACGGAGGCGGATTCTCTAATAATCGATTTAATGCTCTTTCGAAAGTTTATTGTAATTCTAGGAAATGGTTAATAAGTGTTATATGTCTTCAACAGTTATACTCTCATACTACTCCGACTATAAGGAATAATGCCTCAGTACTATTTTTTTTTAATACTCCAACGAGTCAAATAGATCAGATTGAAGCAGATCATAATTATCTACAATCCAAAAAAGATTTTGTTAAAATGTTTCGTGAAACTGTAGGAGATAAGGATAAGCACTCCTTCCTCTGTGTGAATTATTCTAACGACTATAAGGACTTATATCTCGATAGTGAATTTAATTCAGTATTAGCGGAAAAATCACTTAAAAAAGATATTGAAGAAATATAATAAAATGGAAACTAACGGACAAATTCAAGAGAGATATACTCAACATATATTCGATAAATTACAAGTTTATATTGATAAATGCAGTAGATACGAAGACGAAATAGAAGAATTAAAAAATAAAATAAAAACCCTAACTAATATATAAATGGAACTATATAAACCTTTTAAATATAAGGGGAAAGGAGTTTTTAAATATTCGGTATACGTTAAGGGAGATAAGGGACAACCTAAATTAATCCATTTTGGAAATAAAAATTACGAGGACTTCACTCAACATAAGGACGAAAAAAGAAGAAAATCATATTTAGCAAGAGCAAGAGGGATAAAGAATAAGAAAGGCGAACTCACATATAAAGACCCTAACTCAAAGAATTTTTGGAGTGTTAATTTCCTTTGGTTAGGATTAGGTTCAGCAAAAGATATAAAAGAAAAAATAAAAAACTAATTTTAAAAAATTAAAATAATTAGATATACTATAACTCTTAAAAATGTCGGGACAATATTCCAGAAGTATTAAGCCAACTTATTTCGATCCACGAACTCATATTAATAATAGATCGAGTGAATTCAGACTCGATTCAGACAGAGCCTATTTGCCTAATTTAAGATTAGCGAACGTAGGATTTCAAGCAAACGCCGACACACAAACTCCGGAATTAGTCGGATTTTTAGGTATTGTTAAACATATTCGCTTAATGGATGGCGGAGTCGAACTCAGTTCTTTAAGATTCGCTAATCGTTATATATCATGGTTAGAACAGTTAGGAAATAATCAGGACAATTTAAACTTAAAGAGCGCTTTATCTAGAAGTAGAGTCGGATATATGTTAAATTCAAATGATAAAGTCGAACATCCCCCCTTAGGATTCGCGAATTCGACTCTCGCCAAGAATTTCTTAACCGAAGCTAATACTGGTTATTTAGACCTTAGACACGTTTTCCCTATTCTTAACGAATTAAACCACTTAGACACTAAAATTTTTAAGTCTTTAAAAGTTGTTATTGAATATGAAGATAGACCAGAATTAATTTTAGCGGATAAGAGCAAAACACACACCGTACACACCCCGATTTTAATCGCCGATGAAATTACAGATCCCGCAGTCGCCGCAGAACTTAGCAAAGGGCAGCAAAATGTAGTTTGGAATGAAGTCGAGCACGATCAATTTTTAGTCCCCGACCAATCCGCCATAGCAACAGGTTTAGCAACTGATACGGCAACTTCTAAGCAAACAGTTTCTTCCGTTATTAACGGTTTCGATAATAAGCACGTTTCGAGGGTTGTTCTTATGAAAGAATACAGCGATTTAAGCAAGAACTTTGACGGAAACGCTGCGAGAAAAAGAGGACCTTACGCCTCGCAATCGCAGGACGCGGAAGCATTACAAGTAAGAATCAACGGCGCTAATATCTTCCCCGCTAATGGTATCGATTCACCTTCTAAGAGGGCGATGAAACTCGCACAGGCGTGGGGAAAAGTTAATATTGTTCCTTTTAGTAATATAGGCTCTGTAGGGTTAGATAATTTCGACGCGGCGATGCAGAACGATTCCGGCGTCCCCATAGCGGTAGCAACTAAACAATCTCCAACCGTCGGACAGTCTGATTATATCGGATTTTCACTCGAAGAAAGAGTTAGACAATTAAATTTCACTTATTCCAGAGTTAACCGAAAGGATACAAACGCAATTCAGAAGAATAATTTAGGGTTAAATGTTCACGTTTATGGAGAAGTTAGAAAGGGATTAAATTTCGGTAATAGTGGTTATAATGTTTCTTACGTGTAATTAAGTTTTTTAATAATTTTTTAAATCTTTTCATAATATTAAATGAGTAAATCGACTATAATAGAATTAGCCGAAAGAGGACTTTCAACTTTAAATTTACAGGACGAAACAAAACCCGCGGGGGATTATCACGTCGTATTAAAAGAACCTATCGTTTTAGAAAAGGGGGACGAAGTTTCGGTTAAGTCTGTTTTCGTAGATACTATTTCTAAAAGTTCAGCGCGACAGATAACAGTAAAGCCAACAAGCGCCGACGGGAAAACATGTACTATTAAAGCTTCTTTTGGTTACTATGTTAAGGATTGGGGTTCTTCTGACGAAGCTAACATTCCTTCTAAAACGTTCACTTTATATAATGGATTAGCAGCACACGAAACACCAAGCGGAGAAACATATCTTTTAAATAGACCAATCGACTCGCCAACCGCCAATAGTCAAGAATTAATTTCTCTGACCTTCACTTATGTTGGAGCGCATCAAGGAGCAACGATGTTAAATTTAAAGATTATGCGACAGGACGGAACTTATGGAGTACCGCATTTATTAAAATTTCATCCAAATAATCCAAAATTCAAAAACTATATTAATTTTAATGCCGATGGTTCTGGACCTATTGTTTTAAATGCTACTACTTTCCCCGCTATGCGTGCGGATGCCGTAGTCGAATATCAGCGCGGACCAAACGGATTTAACTTTCCTTTTCCTACTAAAAAAGGCGTCCCTACTGCGGATTTGGTTAAAATGGAGCCTTTTGGAGCAGTATTTTCACCAGGTTTTAAA
>Ga0181408_1000144_pt1 | contig 21964 bp, 32 predicted proteins | sample 31SPOviralmetaG_FD_130137 | JGI IMG/M metagenome (GOLD analysis project Ga0181408, IMG submission 130137) | Marine viral communities from the oligotrophic San Pedro Time Series (SPOT) site, San Pedro Channel, CA, USA - 31 SPOT_SRF_2012-02-16 | ecosystem: Environmental > Aquatic > Marine > Strait...
CTGTCCATGGTGAGCGCTCCACCCACCACGGAACCCGTGAAAGAAGCGTTCGTACCCCCGACCGTCCCACCGCTGTAGCTCGCACCGGTCACAGCCCCCGTGAACGTTCCGTCGGCTGCCGAGATATTCCCAAAAGTTGTTGGAACTATATCGGCCGAGCCGTTGAAGGCCACACCGCCTATGGTTCGAGACGTAGTTAGGGTCGCCGCAGATCCCGTCGTGTTTTGGGTCCCCACGGCGTTCACACCCGGAAGGGTAATAGCAGCACTCCCGTCGAAATCAACACCCCCGATCGCTCGGGGTGTAGTAAGCGTAGCAGCAGATCCCGTCGTGTTTTGGGTCCCCACGGCGTTCACACCCGGAAGGGTAATAGCAGCACTCCCGTCGAAATCAACGCCTCCGATCGCTCGGGGTGTGGTGAGCGTAGCGGCAGATCCGGTCGTGTTTTGGGTACCCACGGCGTTCACACCCGGGAGATCGATGTCGGCCGAACCGTTGAAGGAGACACCGCCTATGGTCCGAGGCGTAGTTAGGGTCGCCGCAGAACCAGTCGTGCTTTCGGTGCCAGGAGCGTTCACACCCGGGAGATCGATGTTGGCGGAACCATCGAAGGCGACACCGCCGATTGTCCGCGCGGTCGTCAACGTAGCCGCGGACCCTGACAACGCACCGCCGGTCAGAGTCGCTGTGCCATCTGAAAAACTCGTCCCGGAGACTACCCCCGTGAAAGTTCCGGTGGTTCCAGAGACTGCCCCCGAGAAAGTTCCGGTGGTACCAGAGACCGCCCCCGTGAAGGTTCCCGTCCCTCCCGAAACGGTCCCCGTGGCGGTCAAGCTCGTCACGGAAACGGAGTTCACGGCGAAAGCACCGTTGACCGTCAAATCATTTTGAACGGTACAATCACCGAGCACGTCGAGTGTGATGTTATTCGCGTCGGGGGTGATAGACTCGTCGGTGCTGCCGTTTTGTGTGTACCCGATACTCAGACGTTTTGGGGTTTCGTCGCCGTGGTGGATGATTCCGACGTTTTGGTTCGGGTAATGAATGACGATCCCTGTGTCCAGACCCACTTGGGTATTTTCGTATGCGACCCCTATGATGCGGTCGCGCACCAACAAATCCCGGTTCTTAAGCTCAGTGATATCTCCGTTATGAAAGGTGATGTTACCTTGGACCTCGAGATCACCGTTGACGTGGACGTTTCCGCTCGTGGTGAAGGCGGTCGTAGGATTCGTAAACTGGATGATCTGATTGGTAGTGTTTCCGAACGAAGTAACGTTTTGTAAAGGTGGTTCGACCGCAGTGGACGCCGATGACCCCGACTCGGTGATCTCACCGGTACTCTTATCGTACATGAGAAGGACAATATCGGAACTCGAAAAATCCGAACGAAATCGAATCGGAGAAAGGTACACGGCCCCGGGTGTGGTCGCCTGCATAGGAGTATCACTCGCGTTGAACACCAAGGTGTTCTCAGCCTGATTTTCCAAAGCGTGCTTACCAAACCGAATTTTGGTGGATCTTTCTACCGTCGGTAAGTTTTTGACCATAGTTACTATAGTCTGGTATTTTTAATTCGCGAAAAGGAGACCGGCAAGTCCATTAGCGATGCGTAATATATTATAGTTAACTGCATAAATAGGATGATTGATGGACATGCTCTCACTCACGATCTTCGCCGACTCGATTCGACTGAAGTTAAGCGTTCCGGTCGGTTGTAACGACGATGTGGACAGGCAAAAGCAGTACAGGAAGAAGTCGGGTGAGGTTACGAAATTGGTGTGGTAATAGTTTTGCACATCGACGAAATGTGGTTTTCCCCATCGCGGCGTGCAAAGATCGAGACCGTTGATGGTGATCTTCACCTTGTTCGTGGGACTCGTGAGTGCACCGTCGGTCGTCGTGTCCGAAGAGGCGATGTATTTTATGGGATGGTAAAAGGAAAGCTCTTGGGTGGTGTGATTCGACGGAATGTTCTTTTGAACCTGTGTGATTAACAGATCATGCTTTCGTGAGGCTATGGCGCCGCGTTCGCTGTTGTCGAGGTAATAATAATTGGCGTACATCTCGACGTTGTAGTTCGAAGCTTCGCTCGCCCAGTGAATTCGTACCTCGACGTTATGATAATTCAAGGCGACTAACGGAAGAGCGCACTGCGGGCCCTCACAAAAGAAGAAACGCAAAGGGTAAAAATACGAGCGCGCGGACACGCCGGGGTGCGTTCCGTTCGCACTCTTACTCACGTTCTGGGCGAACGTATCGATGGCGATCTTCTCCGTGAAAACGGCATCTTGGGTGTCAACCACTGACCCTCCTATCAAAAGTTCGATCTTATCGACGATGTTGTCCCATCGTTGGGTGTCGAGTGCTTGTGTGGTGTCGTCCAGAGTCAGGTAACAGTACCCCAGAAGATCACCGGAGCGTTCGAATTGAACGCTTGACATGCAGTTATTTTTCACAGCGCCGGAAATGTGTTGTTTTTCGATCGACTGGGAAAAGTTGGAATGCCTTTTGAATGTGCTCGAAAAAAAAGATATCTCGGGTTCCCCCATGATAAACTGGTCCTGAGCACCTATGGCGATGAGCTGGGTGATTCCGGCTGACATCGTTACTACTACTATATGAGAAAATTACAGGTTGCCTTTAAGACACGTGAACTTGACGATGAGATAGTTCGGGGTACCCGCCGCGTTAGGTAAGATTAAATGACCGTCTTGATTCATGATATTCACCGTGAACTTCCCAACCTTCCTCAATGGGTTTATGTATTGCGTGCTGACGTCGTATTCATCCTTAAAGTTGATGATGTGATTCGCAGTACCCACGGCGGTGACATCGGAAATCAGACTGGCGAAAACACCCCTAACTTTACCGATGGTTCCGGCGCCGTTGAGCACGGGGGTCGCCCTGTCGTTGAAGTTCGAATCGAGTTCGTCGATACTGATGTAAATGTGTTGATTAGACGTCTTCGTGTGAACGTGCGCGGCCAGGAGTTTCGCCTCGACGACGTTCTTGAGTGGAATTTCCAGGTAGCTGGTGAAAGTGTTCGCAGCCGCCTGACCATTAGAGTCGATGGTGATGGTGTGGTACTCGTAATTGAGATCGGGAACCATGTTACTATACGTTTAGATTAAAGATCCGCCGATACCCCCGGAGATGGAGTAGCCGGCGTGGTCGGCGACGAGACCCTGCGCACCGCAGAGACCGCCCGGGGTCAGAGACTTGCTGTAGGGGCTGCCGTTAGGAGCGCCGGCGACACACTCCTCGCTGTGGTCGAGATCGAAGAGGGATCCCTGGCTCACGGCGTTGATGGTGATCGGCCTGGGCTGGTAGCCAGAAGACCTGCCCTGAAGAACGGTGAGCACGGAGATCAGACCCATTAACACGGCGATGTACATCACCGCATTCCTGCTGGTCTTATTAAGGTTTAACATTGTACTATAACCTCAGAAAAAATTAAGTGCGTTAAAGAAATGAGCATAAATTATTTTTAGAAAGTAGATGGATGACAATATAATCCTCGACAGAGGGCGTACCAGTGTTATGAAGTTAGACGCAGACGAGCAGGCTCTGATGGACGAGATTGAGATTTCCGTCCCCAGACCCAAACCCGTGCAGCGTCCGCAGAAGACTTCGTACGGAGCCCGACCTCCTGTGCAGCACCAGGAGGCGATGGATGCGTTCGTGAACCCACACAAGCAGTCAGCGCCCACGATGGGCCCGGCGGGAATTGAGGAGGAGGAGATCGACTACGGAGAGGATGATATTGATTTCGGAGACGATATGGACGGTCCTGGGATGGAGCAACCACAACAACCGTCTCAGGGCTACACGTCCATAGACGAGGAGAAATCGGATCTTCTCAACAAGCTTGCTAGGCTGGAGAAGAGGGGTTTCGCGGTGAATAAGCGGTTGAACGCCTATTCAAGCGTAGATGATCTCCGCTCAGAGGTGAAGCGGATCACCTACAGCATCGACGTCGAGCAGTCGATTCGGTTCTCGCGGCGTATGCTGGTGGCGTGTGTCACCGGTTTAGAGTTTCTCAACAAGAGATACAACCCGTTCGAAGTTCAACTCGAAGGCTGGTCCGAATCCGTGATGGAGAACGTCGACGACTACGATTCGGTCTTTGAAGAGTTATATGTCAAATACCGTTCGAAGGTCAGCGTCGCCCCGGAGGTAAAGTTAATTATGATGCTCGGTGGCTCGGCCATGATGTTCCATCTGACCAATTCAATGTTCAAAACGGCCATCCCGAATATGAATGATGTTCTGAAGCAAAACCCGGAGTTGGTGAAGAATATGATGGACGCCGTGCAGAACACGGCGAGGAATCCCGGCGACGAGCCCATGACTGAACCTCCTATCGGAGGTACGGGGAACTACGAGATGAAGGGTCCTGGTATGGACATCTCCAGCTTGATGGGAGGGATAAGCATGCCTCCCCCGCCCCCAATGAACACGAACCTGAACATGAACATGAGTCGACCTCCACCCATCGAGGAGGATGACGAACTCAGTGATATTATGTCTATTTCAGGCGAAAGCACAGGCGGGGAGATCAAAGAGGTGAACGTCGATTCATCCAAGCCGAAGAAGCGACGCAAGACCACAAAAAAGAATGAAATTAATTTGTAAAGTAAGTATATATGATAGCGTACTGTCCGCTAGAGGACTTGGAACCGCGGCAACAAGAAGTTGTCGCCAGTGTTCCCCAGAAAGAGGTTCCCGAAATCGGGGCCGAGGACACGGAGCTGAATTATGTCATTCTAGCTTTCATCGTAGGTGTGGTAATGTTAGCCGTCTCAGATGCAACTAAAAAGTAACCAAACACTTTCCTCTGGGAAATTCGCCCTTCTCCTGGGCGACTTTTCCGTGAATCTTGAACCCTCCGTCGCGATAGACCTTCGACCTCTTATAAAACATCGCCGTGAACACACTCCACGGATCTTGTATGTCGTAAATGTGTGGATTGTTCTTCTTTCCCTTCGTCTCTCGCATGATGCGCCCAATTGACTGGACTATGTCGGACTTTGGACTCGCCAGTATGACCGTGTCCAGGGTTGGAATGTCGAGACCTTCGTGCGCCTGGCTGAACGTCGCGAATATGATCTTCTTTTTAGACGACTCTTGAAGTTGAGCCTCCTTCATCCCACCCATGTAAAGTCCCGACGATTTCGGAAAACACTGGTGTAAAAGCTCGCAGTGAAGTCTCCTGTCACTCAACACAAGTAATTGTCTCGTACCGGCGGACGCTTTCTTGACGAGTTCCACGAGCATCTTGTTCCTGGCGCGATCTTCTACGAGACACGTCACCATGTTGGGCATCGATATCTTACCGTTGCGCATGCTGGGTGGTGGGTTTCTGTAGTTTGGCGAATCGAACATGACCGGAAACACCTCGACCTGTTCCTGATTTTTTCGTTCCACCGCGAAAAAGGTTGGACCCATAAACCAATGGAGTACCTTGGTTAAACCGTCTTTCCTCTCGGGTGTCGCGGACAGGCCGAACACGTGCTTCGGACACATTTTAAATAAACTCTGACTGAAAACCTTCGCGCAGATGTGGTGCGCCTCGTCCACTATGAGCGTGCCCACGGTGTCGAAGTCGTTATAGGAGTACTCCTTGAGGGAGAGCGATTGAAGCATTGCGATGACGAAATCACACCCCTCCACCTCCTTTTTGTTCTGCTGGACCACACCCACGGTCGCGCCGGGGCAGAACTGTTGGATGCGCTCTTTCCACTGGTCGGCGAGGAATTGTTTGTGAACCACGATCATCGTGCGGTATCCCAGCTTACAAGCTATGGCCAGGGATACCGTCGTCTTACCGTAGCCGCATGGAAGAGAAAGCACGCCGTGCCCCGCTTTAAGAGCTGCTCGGAGTGCTTCGTTTTGGCGGGTGCTGTCTCTGAGCTGACCCGCGAACTTGATTTTGATCGTCGCGGGTTCGGGTCGTTGGTCTTGCTTCGCCTGTCCAACTTTATCAACTCCGTAGAATCTTGGAACGCAGATTCCATTCTTAGTTGGTCTGAAAACTTTGAAAGGTGGCGGAGGAAATCCGAAATCGGCATTGACGATCGGTCTTACGGTAAGTTCTTTTTTTAAACCACCGAGGACGATCACAGCTTGCCGTGGAATCTTGCTGACATCCGAACCGTTGATGACATACCCGGTCCTCGTGAGCGTTCCCATTTTAGTCATTTAAAGAATATCCACTTTAAATAACTACAACACCCAATGCCCACAGTCAACATTGACGAGAATATAACGAAGGTTTCTAACACTATCGAGCAGATGACCCAGGAGATTTTCAGGTTACAGGGCATGCTCCAGACTTTTCGAGACCTGAAGAAGGGTGGTCTCGATATCATCGAACTCCCCCGTGATCCAACTCAGGCCTCTGACGAGGAGCTCGAGAAGGTCGAAGAGGAGAGCACCCAGGAGAAGCCACAGTGATTCTCCACATTCCAAGCCCCTTTGAAATCGACCACCACTTCGATCTCGTCCCCCCTTACTAGAGACTGAATGGGGCGTCCTTCGACGCTGCACATCACTCTTCGGTAGCGATAGGGAATCTTCACCCTGAGCACTCGACCCTGCAATGGGTCGTCCACGTTTACATTTTTTAAAAGGTGCACACGTTTCACATGCATGTTTTCAATGGTGGCACGGACATTCTCAGGGACTGAAACCCTGAGATACTTCTTCTCATTGAAATCATACATTGGTTCGTACACTTCAGCTACAAACTTCATTGATTCTTATTACGATACACTAAAATTAAAACTATAAGTACCACCACGGTGATGGTGATGACCTGCGAGACGGTGACCTTTTTTATCGGACGCCTCGTGCCGAAACACTCGTGGCTCAGCTTCCTGGAGACCTCGACCGCAGCCTCTATGCTCGAGTAGGCCGTGTCGCGGTAGGACATCATACCTACCATCGCGACATTTGGACACTTACCGAAGAATGGAACCTGACCGTTTAGACCCAACACCCCGGAAGACTGTGAAAATTCCCATTTTTCACCGGCGGTCCATTCGCTTCCCCATCCGATCCTGATTTCTCGGGGTGGTGGAAGACCGAGCTGGTGAATCACCTCGCGTTTGATGACATCCGGTTCGCTGGCGAGGATCTCTTTGGTGAGATCGCAAAGGACACAAGAAACTGTCTTGGTCCCGGGTAAATTCGAAACGAGGATGTTCCATTTGGTAGTGGTCAGGGTCTCGAGCTCCTCACCGGCAGGCACGAACTCATCGTAATCCAATAAGACGCATATCGATCCGTACGTCGCGCTTCTGATCTTCTTCTCAGCCAGGGGTCCCCAATTATCGCCTATGAGTTTGAGTGCGGGGCTATTGTCTACACACATGAACAGCATTCCGTCGGATACGGACGTCCCATCACTGAAAGATGCTTCGTATCCGTCTTCTCGGTACTCCACTTTTTCGAGTTCCGAGCCGAATATGAAATTCACACCCGCGTCAAGAAGTTTTTCCTCGATGGCATCGTTCATTATTTTCCCCGAAACTTTTTGGGTGTACGGAGTGGAAAAAAGTAGTTGGTCGGCGGTCTTGATGAACTCGAATGTCGACATGTGTTTCCACGTGACCCCATCTATGTTTATAGGTAAGTGCTCGATGATTTTCTTACCGCCATCGGATAATTTATTTTCGAAATAGTCGTGTAACGAGATTGATTTATATTTCTCGGGTTTGAATGTCACCTTGAAAAAAAGTTCCACGACCGCGAAGTAATCTTTCGGTTCAAACTTTTTTAGTGTGTAGGTATAAAAGTCCGGTGATATCTTCTGGAAGAGTTCATCCCACTCGAGATCCATTTCTTTGAGAAAGGATCGAGCGTTGACGAACTGGTCAAAGAGTACCCTGTGTGCGTGAATATCACGAACTTCTGTATCAGGTTCCCACCACGAACCTCCGCAAGACGTTTTACGCTCGTACACGGTGACTTCGTGGTCGGTCGACCTGACAATCTCCCACGCGAGGGATAAACCGGTGGGACCCGCGCCGACGATATGAATCTTCATTCTACTGTAGGCTCACAAATTAAATGAAGCCGGTCCTGCGGCGCTCCTCGGGGGTCTTCAGGAGGTACATGACAGTCAGGAAGATGACCGTGGACGCGAGGGCGTACTCGATATCTCCAGTCGCACCGAATGCGATGGCCATCAGGGAGACGAGACGGAAGACCTTGTTCCCGAAGAGCTTATCGAGGCGCTCGGGGATGGCGATCGCGTTGGGCGCGAACAGGCCCTGGTACATGATGATGAGGGAGAACACCAGGGGCTGGGCCTTGATGAAAAGTTCGGTGGGTTTCGTCACTGGACCGAAAAGGTTTTTGATCATACGAACCATTGTTTTATAATGTATGAAGAAAAAAGTTCCTGGGTAAAGATAAGAGATATGTTATGTGTGAACCATGTCGTAAAACCGTTACCCCCACGGAATAAAATGAATACATGGAAGTTCGCCGCTAGATATGTATGGAAGGATCGTTTCACCGAGGACAAAGGTGAGCTCGGTAGGTGGACCAAGAATCAGTTACTGGACCTGGGGCCGACATTTGTAAAATTGGGTCAGATAGCGTCTACGCGCAGCGATCTTTATCCACCTGAGTTCATCAAAGAGTTGGAATCTCTTCAAGACGACGTTCCACCTTTCGATTATAACCTGGTCAAAGATAATTTGAACATGGAGATATTCCAAGAATTCGAGCAAATCCCTTTCAAATCTGCGAGTATAGGTCAGGTGCACAAAGCTGTCCTTAAAAACGGGAAACACGTAGTTGTAAAATTAAAAAGACCGGGTATCTACGAGACCATGAAATCCGACACTGCGACGGTCAAAAAGATTCTGACTTTTTTACAAAGTGTCGGTGTTGACACAGGAAACAGTTCGGAGTTTGTGTTAAATGATTCGATAGAGTATTTACTCGGGGAGGCTGATTACGTGCAGGAAGTCGATAACGCTGTACAATTCAGGAAGTCGCTGAAATCCCACGACTGGATCAGGGTACCTCGCATGTATAAGAAGTACTGCACGCCGGACATGATCGTGATGGAATATGTACCAACAGAGAAGATAACAGAGATTAGAAATAAGAAGATAAATAAGAAAAAGGTGTGTGAAGCGCTCGTTAATTCGTATGTAATTCAGACCATGGACAGTGGTCTCTTTCACGGCGACCCACACCCTGGAAATTTAGGGGTCTCGAAGGATGGGAAACTGGTGTTCTATGATTTTGGTCTCCTGATTGAATTGAGCGAAGAACTAAAAGTTGGATTCGGTGAACTGTTCGGGTGTATCATCAAACGAGACACACAGGGAATCGTTCAAATTTTAATTAAGCTAGGGGTCATCGTGCCGACGTCTTCCGATATCAGCGATATCGAACTGTTTTTTGAGACTATCCTGGGGTATTTAGAGACTCTCGATGGGGGTGCAATAATGAATGACGAACTCGCGGCCGAACTGGCGATGGAAAAACCCTTCGTCGTGCCGACGAGTTTCGTGTACCTAGCGAAGTCCTTCTCCCTCATAGAGGGTATATGCTTGCAGTTAGATCCAGATTTCGATTACTTCACGTACCTCGAACCGATGATCCAAGAACAGTTTCTAGAGTCTCTGGACATAGCCGAAATGGTCATGAACACCACGGAAATTCCGTCGAAGATTGGTAAAATCAGCTCGACTGTTCTGGGTCTGGAGAGATCCAGAGCAGCGATGAAGCGCTCGATGGTGAAAACAAGACAGGAAATACGGATAGTTCAATACAGTGTGATATGCGCGCTCCTGGCTGAGAGATTCAACGGGACACCCCTCGCCGCGTTTCTCGTGGCGTTCGCGATCTGGATCACTTTTCGTAAAGATCGATCGATTTAGCCTTGCCCTTCTTCTTCTTCTTCTTATCTTCTTTGACAACATCCTGATGTTCCTTGAAATACTCCTTCACACGCCTCTGCTCATCACGCGCGATGTCGCTGATCTTATCCTTGATCTTGTCAACTTCAGTCTTCCTCTGTTTCTGGATTTTTTTCCCGATCTTCTTGAAATCGTCAGTCTTAGCAAACCACGTGGGGGACATTGCGATAGCGAACATAGTGTTTTGTTGTAATCTGACATTAATTTTTTAAGTCCTTTATGAGATCGTCTATTCCTGTGTAATATCTACGCAGATCCTTCATGAACCGTTTGTTATTCTCGAGAACCTCGCACTCCACTTTGTTGAGATATAACCACGCCAGGTTACACTTCGAGTACTTGGTCCGCTTCTGGTTCTCATTGGGTTTTCGCGCCACGAGTTTTGTAGTTTTCTTCTTCTTGGACGCAGGTAGGACCTCCACCCTGTTCACGAAGGAGAGTGCTTGCATGACCGTATCGGCCAGGTCGTCCTTCTTTTTACTCGCCTTAAAGGTCTCGAGCCAGTGCGCGTTCGTGGACCCGGTCCTGATGAATTCCTCGCACCGCTGGATGGCGACTTTCTTGCGCTTATTGTATTGCGCTTTCCCTGGGCCAACTACGTCCGGGATCTTATGGCGAGCGTCGTAGAGAATCGTTTCAGCTCGAGGACACTTGATGATGAAATAGCTATGCAGGAAATGCATGACCGAGATCATCTTCTTGTTCCGATCGGGTTGTTTTTCGATCAGCACGGTGTCGGCAGTTAGAACCCACGGTCGAGCGTCTAGGTGGTCTCTCATCGAGACGTAGATTCCGTTTTTGGATTCAGGAGGAATGCCGTCCACGTCCCAGTTCTGCACCAAGTTCGCGTTTTTATCGTCTAAGAGACAGAGCGCCAAGTTCCTTATACCAACGTCTATGCTGAGGATCATTAGTTAAGGAGTGATTAATTTCTTTAAATAAATATCTTTTGGAAGTAGCTTTGATATTAGATCCCATGAGGTTCATTTTTCAACGCGCAAACGCCTCTGAACCGCATCACGGTCCGGAATCGACTTTCACGAAAGGCGTGTTTGAACGCCTAAAACGTATCCTGTTGCTACCGCCGTGCACACCTTCGAGGCGTCGCTCTCAAATACCCTCGGCGTCATCCTCTATCTCGGCAACAAACAACCCAAAAGTGACAGCCTGGCACTTTTTCTGATGGACCTTCCTCTCGATTGTTTCGGTCTCATTGTTGAGAAATTGGAATCAAAAGATGTGGCCTCACTCCTTTACGTCAGCAAACAAGTTCGTCAAGACACGATGGACGTCTTGCATCCGCAGCAGTGTCTGTGGGCAGCTGGAAAAATCCTTAATAAGGAATACGCGGAGCGGGCTCTTTCTGCAGGTGCTCGCATAAACAAGATCGACCCGGCTACAGGCAAGAGCGTTTTGAAACTCATCGAAGGAAGAAGCGGAGGGGAAAAGCTTTATGCGCACCTCAAAAGCTGGACCCCCTCCGCGAAATCTCAAAACCAGGAGGAACTCAACATGCATCTAGTCAGATGCGTCAAGCAATTGGTGGGTTTGGAATTTTATGGTCACGGATTTTGTGGTGAGGATGACGGTGACCCTGCTTATTTATACCCGTACGAGCAGTCGGATTACGACCTCTTTGATCTGGCACCCTGGGAGATCAAAGAGGTCTTACTGGACGGAGCCGACCCCAACGTCAGAACGCGGTGTAATTATCTCTGGAACTGGGGGGGACTGGAAGACCGGGAAGGGGGACTGTTGCACCTACTCACAGTGCGCTGTTTCGAGAACAACGCCGGATGTGGACCCTGGCTCACCCCCTATGCCGTGGATATCATCAGAGAGCTCAAATCCTTTGGTATCGACATGAACCAGGGTGATAGCGACGACAATGATAATAAGGGTCTACCGAGTCAACAGACTGCACTGCATTATGCCTGCTTGGCAAGCTGGGATCGAGAGGGACCGTTCGAACCTGGCATCCGTCCAGTAATCGTGAAGGCGCTGCTGGATTGCGGAACAGACCCGAACAAGGGCAATTCCCATGGAATGACACCCCTTCACGATTTGGTATATCACGACAGATCAGCAGATGAATGGGTGGTTGAGGAAAATCGTACACTGGCGAGAATGTTAATTGCTTATGGCGCTGACGTGACCATACTCGCTGATGGGAAAAGTGTGTGTGATATAATCATGGATGGTGAGTTATATGTCGTGGATGATGATGATGACTGGATACCAGATCTCGTAATGCTGGATATTTGCCAGTCAGGGTGGGCGCGCATGCAAATCTTGGCAACACAAGACCATTAGGAATAATCTTTTAATCACCACCCTTAGACATCATCATACCCACCATGGCCATCGCCGCTGAAGAACTCGAGGCGATCGCGGAAGGGATGAACGGACCGGCCATCGCGGCGCCTAAGCCAGCGCCTATACCCTGTGCGGCACCACCGACACCGGATCCGACACCTTCAGCCGCCGTGCCGACGCCACTCCCGACACCTTCGGCGACCGCCGCGTAAGCCCCGCCGACACCCATGGCGGCTTCCGCCACGGCCCCGCCTGCACCTTGGGTCTTGGTAGTGGTCTTCTTCTCTGTATCGCTGACCAGTTTGTTAACTTTTTCATTTTTCTGTATAATTTTTGTTATCTGGGCTCCGATTTGCTCTGCCACGAACTTTATCTGCAGATCCTGGTTGATGTCGCACGAGGTCGACGCGGCAAGGCGCATCATCTCGATGGTGGGCGGAAACCCCAACTCCTTTAAAACGCCAAACCCGAGGGGGTCCATCACCAAATTATCGATGAGGAGTTCCTGGTTCGCCACGATCCGCGTTCGCAACTCGTTGACGGTTTCGTTTGTAATATTAGTATTCGATTCATTTCGAACTTCGTTCTTAATGTTAGTGTAATCACTACTCTCCGTAGAAGATGTGCCTCCGGCTCCAGATTCTGTTTCCATGTCTGTTTTAACTGCAGCGTCCAGTTCGGCTTCGATTTTATCCATTAGTTCAGTAGAATCGTTTTTCTCGAACTGTGCTATAGTTTTTACGTCTAGGTTCATTTTCTGGTTGATGTTCATCCTGCAGCTCAGGGCCTTGACGTTCTTCAGTACCAACTTCTGGTTAGCAAGCACAGACGAGCTTTGAACATTTTTTGTACTGTTCAATGCAGTGAAGACACTCTTGTTGACGATCTCATTGGAAATGTGAGTTTCGGATTTGGATTCAGATCCACCCATTATGATTTGTACTGAGAAAAAAATATCGTATAAAGGTACTACAATGAAACTTAACCGAATCGTATTGATTATTTCAGTCGTCATTATTTCCGTGTGGATGTATAATCTGTACAGGAACCGGTGCCTGACCATCGAGTATTATTCGACTATAACCGAAGGTCTGACGGAGCACATCAACGATGAGAGTAAGGATCTTAACTCCCTGTACGTGATGAACTCATTCGTTCAGCTCACAGACGACGATGAAGTTGTCCAGGAAGCGTTCAACAGCGCCGAGCTCGGTGATCGCCAGACGCTGATTCTTTTACTCGAGCGAACGGAGAAGAAATAAAATATCATAAGAAAGTAGTAAAATGATCACACTCCTCATCTCTATCGTCATCATAATAATCTTACTGACACGTGTGAGGATGGAATCGTATGATTACCGACAAATTAAGTCATCTGTTACGGATATTGTAGATTCCGCGTTCGAGAACGATGGGTTCAACGAGACTAACATCACGGATCTCAGATCCATCTTGGAGCCTGTGATGAAGAACGACGAAGAGATTTTACAGATCATTTTGGAATACGCGGAGCGTGATAAGGTCGACGAAGTTAGCGACATCGTTCAGATTTATTTCGACGCCTATATCAAGGCGAGATGAACACACTATTTTGGGTACTAATGGCGGCGCTCGCCGTCGCGTTGACCATTAATAACATGCAGAAGAAAGACCGAGCGATTGCAAAGTTTACCGACTAAACATTTGCTACACGGGAACACACCTCCACGTGTAACAACTGAAAAAAAATCCTTATTAACTATAAGATGTCCATCGACCTGTACGCCGCTGGGCACAGGAGGAAAGATGAATGTGCCACCCACACGGACCAGAGACAACCCATGCGGGGTTACCAAGGGAAGTTCATAGACATCAGTGATTTTGTGGCGAGGTGGGGTGTTTTCAATGAGAAATCTGAGAGGCGATGGAACGCCTCAAACACCAAGGTTCTCAGCAACGGAAACGTCGAGGCCAGCACGGATTGTGTCAGGTGGGCGAAAGGAACGAACGATGGTAATCACCCGTGTAAAGATTTTGGCGAATCCACCCTAATCCTGGACTCTGACGATTTCGACAGTGATTTTGGATTTAAATGTTCAGTGCGGAACAGCGATGTGGTGACTCTCTTAAATAAATTCAAAAATACACCCCAACTCAACGGTCCCGGTGTGACCGACTCGGGGGGTGTGCGTAAGAACTTCTATGATCAGATCCTTTTCGGGGTGAGCACCAAATCGGGAAAGGCGGCGGGTGGTAAAGGTTTTTGTTCGGATATAGCTAACATCGATGCGGTGGTCGGACCGAACGACGAGACGTGTTTCGAAGAGATCCAGAAAAAATGGAACGCGGAGGCGGCAGATGAGTTGGGCTACGAGTACTGCAGAGCTAACCGCGGTGATGAAAGGTGCTCTTGCCTAAACGTCACGGGTGTGGGATGGATCGAGCGCTGCAGGGATAACCCGGATTACGCGGGGTGTTCCGAGATCAACAAGCGTATGAAAGAGATTGAGACACTCCTGTGCCCGTTAAATCCTGATGATTGCCCATCGGTTGCAATGTACGGCGCAAACCCCGACTGCCTCGCACCGGGTATATGCTCTGGTACGCAAGTGAATAGCGATCCGGATAAAAAGACGTTCAGGCCGAGGATTCCGTTGGAGGCGTGTTCAGCAAAACTCAGTGTGTGCAATCAACTCATCCAAGCCGACGACATATTAAGTGTCGGTAAGTTGGATATAAATCAAACGTGTGAGATAGATACAGTAGGATTGGCGGCGGACCGTGAAGCCATGCGTGCGGCGATAAAAGCCGCGAGGAAGGCGCAATTACTCTGGGAACAACAGCAGTACGAACTTCAACTTCGTCGCGATCAGAAGATGGTCGAAGACGACGAGGAGGCGGAGCGTATCCGCAATGAGATGCGCGCCGACCAAAAACTGGACCGCGAGGCCGACCGAGAACTGTCCGCCCAGATGGTGGCACACAGGTCGTTGAACGTCGAGAAGAGGCGTGCGGAGAGGGAAGCGCGAGAGGATAAGTTGAGGGCGGATGACGCACAGAGGAAATTTCTGATGGAATCCAGCAAGATCGGGGGGTACGACGCCAAGACCATAACATTCGTTGTATCGGTGATTTTTTCCGCCATCTTTGCCTTGATCGTAGCCTTCCGAGTTTGATTAAAATGTCAACCTATTTCAACTATGAATAAACGTGTGAAGAGCATATTAGTCGCGACGGCTTTGTTGATTGTGATTAGCTTGATGTATCGATACACCGAGCGGTACGATTACGGTGGTGACGAGAAAAAAGTTCTGAAGAAAAACGAGGCTATCACCCAGAAAGTGAAGGACAGGAACATTACTCAGGCGGATCTGGATGAGATGATGAAACTCGTCCGATGATAAACTTAAAGAATCTTGAATAAACATTAGGATGTGGTGCTGGTGGTGTTGTCACCCCTTCGACGGGGCGGCACTCCAGATGCCCTACCGCCACGACGATAGGAGAAATATTTTTACAACTACAGGAAATTTCTGTTCTTGGAGTTGTATGAAATCTTACGCATTAGATAAATACGGTCTCAGCAGGGGAGGGATCATATGCGGAAACATAGTGATGATGCGTCGGCGCATGTATCGTCAATCGGGACACGTAAAACCGGCGCCGTGTAGGTTTAAGCTGGATGTGTTTGGTGGGGATATGACGATAGATGAGTTCAGGGAAAATCAAACCGTTGACAAGGTAGAGGTGGTTGAGGAACTACTCACGGTACCGTATAAAGATCACGTTATACCTTTCATTTCATCCACGCGAAAGATGGAGGAGATCAAAGCTGCGAATACTGCGGATAATAACGCGCTGAAACTGAAACGGTCGAAGCCTTTGAAGAGGAACCATAATAATTTGGAGAACGCCCTAGGATTGATAATAAAACCTAAGTGATTATTTTCGACTACGTAAACTCGACCTGCGCGCACTTCCCTGCATTTTGGCTGCCATCTTCCGATTATTAGCTATTTGCCGCTTGATCGCTTTTTTGTTCAGTTCCTTCTTCCTTTTTCGCGCAAGACGCGGGTCTGGGGTGTTTCCAACTTTAGACGGAATTTCCGGTGTCCGCCTCCTGACTGTCGGCCTCCAGATCGTCGTCCTGTTTTTTTTGTTCAGATCTGCGTAGATTCCTGCTGTCGGCCTCCAGATCGTCGTCCCGGGCCTGGTTTTTTTGTTCAGATCTGCGTAGATTTTCTTGAGCGACTTCATCCGTTGTTTCTGACCAATCAGTTTCACGCCGAGGACCGGTGTATTACTGACTGTCGACTTCACATTTTTTTTGGCGTTATTTCTAATTCTGTCTTTGAATAACTTGAGAACCATTTTTGTTATATCCGTACATTTTTTTTAGACGCTCTTTCGACGAATGGTCTTTTTTCGCGGAGAAGGTGTTTTTCGGCGACGAGGACTGTTTGAATTCGAATTAGAATTTGAGTTGGAGTTCCAGTTATTAACCTTGAACGGATTCGGACCGGCGAACCTCTTCATGAATTTCCTGATGGACTTTAACATAATTATAATACCCTGACATTATTTTTACACCTGGCAGTTTAAGCAGACAGAACCCTGGTGCACAAACTGACAACGCGCACACTCGTTGAGACAGACGATTTTCTTCTTGGATGTTTTACCCTCGGAGAAACGCGTGAGTTCTTTTATCGTGTAAATACCGTACTGGACCATAACATCGAGTGACGGAAATCTCATATATACTTACTTATATTCAATTCTCTAATAGACACACGGGAATTATCCACCTGAGCCATTTCGGGAGCTTCTTGCGGAGTTTGAGCATCGAAGCGAATCCATCAATTATCGGTGGAACCATCGATTTGAGCACAACCTCAAACTCGGAATCCTTCTCACCACTGTCGATCTGCTCGATGAAGTGGTTCAGCACGCCGATGATCAGCTTCTTCTTCTGCGGACCGGGGAGTTTCTTGAACTTCACGGTTTCCATCATGAGTCGCGTGATGATGGGGGGTAAATCCTCCTTTGTAATTCCGTCGTCGACGTACTCGGTTTTCAGGTCGTCTATGGTCGACAGCAGGCTTTGCACATCGATCTTGCCAGCGAAGCGTTCTAAAAAAATATCCATATACTATAAGGATGGATTTAAATCAGATCATCTCGAGTGTAGGGTTCTCGCTCGGGATCGTCCAGATGTTTGACCAATTGAAAACGGCAAAAAAGAAAGTCGAGGACAAGAAAATGTTATATCTCACCTTGGCCGCGACTGTCCTGTGGGCGGTGTACCAGTTCCGAAAGTTAGGTATGCAATTCACCACTGTGTATACCTTAATCGGTCTGGCTGTTCAGATATATGTTCTAAAGCAAATCCTCGATCAGGATTAGCCGCCATGTGGCCCAGAAACTCCAACATCTTACATTTCTCCTCTATCGTAAATGTCCCTGCCCTGCGCATCACGTAGGCCAAGAGCATCAGGAGGGTGTGGATGTTTTGTAGTATCATCTCCTTCTGTACCGTCCCATTTTTATCACTTTCCCCCCTGTACGTTTCCAGCTTTCTCTTGCCGCAGCTCCCAAATTCTCCTTTGTTACTCCTCTACTTTTCATAAATAGGATTATTGCGAGTATCAACAAGGCGATGGATAACGCCAACATAACTCCACCGTACGCTTTCTGACTTTCGTCCACTTCGGTACATTTCTTGTTCCAGTGAATTACAGAGGACGCTGCGACGATACCAAAAATCGCAAATAATATCGCAATGATATAATTCAAATACTTTCCGGATAATTTTATCAATAAAAGTGTAGTCGGCATGGCGATCGCGATCCCAAGCGTGGCGATGAGCCATTTATTCAAATCTTCTTGAGTTTTTATTCCGGCCAACTCCTTACATTTGGAAAACATATCAATACCGAGTGAGGCGACGACCAGGTAGCACGCCGCGAGTGCGATGACGATTACTATCGAAAGGTAGGTCAACTTGAAATCGGCTTGTTTTTGGGCGTTCGCGTAGATGGCGCCAGGTGCCGAAAAATAATCGGACATGTTCAATATTAATATAGATGAATATTTTTTTTATCCACGGGTAGTTAGGGATGGATCGTTTCGAAGCACTCAAAGAATCGTGTCAAATCATGGAGGCTGCCCTGAAGCACCTGCCCACCAACCTGAAACTGGCGGAACAATACGTGCACCTCGAACAGGAAATAGAGGTCATCTCCGAAGTGGTGCGAGACCTCGGAGAGAAAATACAGGCTGCTGAGATGCAAGCCGTCGAACTGGAGCGAGGTATCAAGTCAATTCTGTAGAATCTTGAGTACCTCGTTCACCGCGGGGTGTCTGATGATGTCACCTTCGTCCATGTCCACGTGTTCTATGTAGTTGGTATGGTACAGGCTGAGGTTTTTGACGAGATTTCGAAGTCCGTTTTCATCACCGAGATCCGACTGCTGCAGGTCACCCGTGATCACGATCCTGGTTCTCGGGCCGACGCGCGTGAGCAGCATCAACATCTGATTTTCTGTACTGTTTTGCATCTCATCCGCCAAGATAAGCGTGTCCTCGAAAGTGCGGCCTCGCATGTACCCTAAAGGTTCTATACGGATGGCCCTATCCATTTGGTTGTGTGTGAGATACTTTTCGAATATGTCAAAAAAACATCTCGTCCACGGCTCCATCTTTTCATTCAGATCGCCCGGAAGGTATCCCATGTCCTCGTCCGCCGCGACTATCGGGCGCGTGAGAATGACCTTCCCTTTATTGATTTGTTCTACCGCAACCTGACACGCGAGCACAGTCTTCCCACTACCGGCGGGCCCCGTGCATACCACGATGGGCTTGTTAGACCTGAGTGCGAGCATGTATTTACACTGACCTGATGTCTTCGGGAAGTTCATTTATCATATTTAAAGTTTTTTCCTTATATTACTTAAATGGAGTTCCACTTTGTAAAATTAAACGGGGCATATCTTTCTATGGTGGATCCCAAACTGAAACCACGGATCGTGTGTTTTTCTGAAAAGGCGACAGCCGCGACCTTCGTGAATTACGCCGCCGATTTCAGGGCTCGCACTCGTATTTGGCCGTGTCTGGATATGTCGAGAGACACGCGCAAGTTAGAGATGGGACTGGATGTCGTCTCACCGTACGGCACACCTAACCAAATCAAAAGGTTCCTAGACATTGAAACGTTCGACCTGGATTCTCTTGACAAGATCTCCGCCAAGTCGAATGTGTCATATTTTTGTGTGGTCAACTTCGACGTGACGTACAACAATGGAAATGAAACCGAGACCATGAACATAAGTGGTCAGGAGATGGACGGTGACGCGAACCCCGAAGATTTCGGGGAGTGGATGGACCTGAGCTTAAAAACAAAGTGAGTGATTGATACAATGTGCGGCATACTGGCACTCTTCGGGGAAGACGTCGAGACCCCGCCGTACCTCTTGAACCACCGCGGTCCGGATGAATACGCGAGTAAGAAGATAGGGCGGTGTCGAATGGACTTTTACCGACTGGCGATAAACGATCTCACGCCGACGGGGATGCAGCCCTTCACACGCGACAGGAAGATGTTGGTCTGTAATGGGGAGATTTACAATCACAAACAGTTTCGATACTACGATCTCAAAGGGACCTCCGATTGTGAAATTCTGATCCCTGTCATCAGTTCTTTCGGTATCTACGACGCGGTCAAACATCACCTCAACGGTGATTTTGCTCTCGTTTACACGGACGGTAAGCGCGTCATGGCCGCCAGAGATCCGTACGGTGTGCGTCCCCTGTTTTATACCAGGTACGACGAAGGGTCGATAGCCTTTGCGAGTGAAGTTAAGGGATTGTTATGGCTGAACAGTGATATACACGTATTCCCACCGGGACACATCTACGATTCCTACGTGGATGATTTCGTGTGCTACCACAACACCTACTGGCCCATGAACGGAACCCTCGTTAAAAATTACCATCGATCCGTGCGAGAGACACTGGAGCACGCCGTGCTGGACAGGATCGAGACCACCGAGCGAGGCATAGGTTTCCTCCTCAGCGGGGGGTTGGACAGTAGTCTCATCGCGTCTATCGCCGCTCGAAAGTTGGGTACGATCAAAACGTTCTCCATAGGCCTGCAGGGAAGTCCGGATCTCACGGCCGCGCGCGTGGTGGCGGATTACCTCAAGACCGACCACACGGAGGTGACATTCACGACGAGCGAAGGTATCAGTCACATCAATGACGTTATCCATTCACTCGAGAGTTACGATACGACGACCGTTCGCGCGAGCACCCCTATGTGGCTGCTGTGCAGGTACATCAAGCAGAACACCGATTGTCGATACATATTCTCCGGTGAAGGGAGCGACGAAATTCTGGGTGGATACCTCTACTTCCATAACGCACCGAACGTGGATGCGTTCGCGTGCGAAAATATGCGACGCCTGAAGTTGATTCATCAGTTCGACGGACTCCGCGCCGATAGGTGTGCGGGAGCGCACGGCTTAGACCTGGTCGTACCTTTCCTGGATAAAGAGTTCGTGGAGGTGTGCATGACGATGAATCAGCAGCTTAAAATTGACCCCGTGGAGAAGCGAATTCTTCGCGAAGCCTTCGAGGGGTACTTACCCGACGAAGTTCTACTCCGACAGAAGGATGGGATGAGCGACGCCGTGGGGACCAACTGGGTGGACCAAGTGAAAGCATACGCCGAGAAAGACATCTCCGACGACCTGTTCAAGGAGATCAAGGCCAAGTGTAGATATCATAACGTCCCCCTGACGAAAGAGGAGGCGCTGTATCGCAGTTATTTCTGGAAAATGTTCGGTAGGGATAACGACCATCTCATTTCAGAGATCTGGCGCCCTAAATGGACCGACATCAAAGATCCGAGTGCTAGGTTGTTACTTAGAGAGACGGTTACATAATAACATAATGGCGCACTTTGTCAGAAGCTTCGATTGTAATGATGAGACTCACGCCATGTGGCTCAAGGATGTCGGCGAGGCCCTAGCTAAGACTATCTCGGGTGAAAAGTTGGACATTATTAAGATTGTCAACGACAACCCTCTTCCTGGGAGTCCCTCGATGGATAACCCGATGGAATGGGCGTATGTACACTTCCAACTGTGCATGAAGTACGCGAACGCTGTTCTACACCGCGACGCGTTTATTCCGGCCATTGCGAAATGATTCGTATTCGGCCAAGGTGAAATCTTGAGGCTCTGAGTTTTCATCCATCCTGACGAGTAGAATTTTTCCGTATACCTCTTCTGAACTGAACGGACGCGGTAGTTCGTTTCCGTTTTTCGAGAGTTTGCTCTTCTCTGCCTTCATTATGCACACGTCTATACCAGGCCACTGACCGATGAAAGTTGCCCTATTCCCGAGTAGTTTATATATTTGGTTCTTCTCCGGTGTAATGTCCAAGTCTATCTCTTCTATGGCGCCCAGCTTTTCGTGGATCAGGATAGCCTTAGTCATACTTGATAATATGAATAAAAATATTGCTTAGTAATAAAAATGTCCAACGGAAACGGAAACGTCGTTCTCTTGTATACCAAGTACCCTCTTATTATGTTAGTCATAATAATCATTTTTCATTATGCGGGTATCTATCGCGTAAGTTGGCTTCCCGAAGGCTACAGGGCGGCCGAAAACCCGTACAAGTACAATCTAGTCGACAGGAACCCTGTCCGTCGGGTCTC
>Ga0181408_1000145_pt1 | contig 21944 bp, 23 predicted proteins | sample 31SPOviralmetaG_FD_130137 | JGI IMG/M metagenome (GOLD analysis project Ga0181408, IMG submission 130137) | Marine viral communities from the oligotrophic San Pedro Time Series (SPOT) site, San Pedro Channel, CA, USA - 31 SPOT_SRF_2012-02-16 | ecosystem: Environmental > Aquatic > Marine > Strait...
AAAAAATGAATTAGATATAATTACTAATCTTGCAGATACCTTTAGTGAGATTACAAAACCAACTGCACAATGGCCTAACGAACAACCACCAGAACATTACCCAAAACCAGTTGACGAGAGTGCTAAACTAGAAGCACTTGAAGAACTGTTTTCCACAATAACAGAACCAAATTCTGAAGATATTGTCGTTGATGAGATTAAGGTAGACACGATATCTGAAGAACCTACTTCAGTAGAGAAGACTGCAACTCTGATTGATAAGGTTATTGACAACCTTGACAGTCTAGAGGGAAAGACTGAAATCACAGAAGAAGTCAATCAGATTACAACTCTACGAAAAGAATTTGATAACTTTAGAGCCCTTATATCACAACAAATCGCATCAACTCAAATGTCTGGAGCTGGTGGTGGTGAAGTCAGACTTGAGTTTATGGATGATGTTGATAGAGACTCAGTAAAAGTAGATGGTAAGTTTTTAAAATATCAAGCATCTACTGGTAAATTTATTGGTGCTGATGCTGGTGATACAATAACAAATGAACAACTACAAGATGTAGTTGGTGCAATGATTAGTAGTAATACTGAAAGTGGTATTACTGTAACATACGAAGATAGTGATGGAACATTAGATTTTGTTGTTGGTACACTCAATCAAGATACAACTGGTAATGCAGCTACAGCAACTGTATTAGAAACTGCTAGAACTATACATGGGGTTTCTTTTGATGGTAGTGCAAATATAGATTTATCAGAGGTTATTCAAGATACTGTGGGTGCAATGTTTGGTAGTAATACTGAAACAGATATTGCAGTTACATATCAAGATAGTGATGGAACTATAGATTTAGTTGTAAGCGGAATATCAGGGAATGCAGGTACGGCCACTGCATTAGAAACTGCAAGAACTATAGCTGGAGTATCATTTGATGGAACTGCTAATATTAGCATAGCAAGTACAAACTTATCAGATACAAGTTCAATCGCACTCCTGACTTCCTCACAGACACTAACAAATAAAACATTAACAAGTCCAGTTATAAATACTGGATTAAGTGGAACAGCATTTTTAGATGAAGATGATATGTCAAGTAATTCTGCGACAAAGGTTGCATCACAACAATCAATTAAAGCTTTTGTGGATGCAGTTGAAACAAGAACAAGGGCTTTCGCGATTGCAATTGGTGCTGGACTTTAATTATAACTAAATAGTATAAAAGGATTTAACATGGCTATTCCAACTACAAAATCTACATTTAAAGAATATTGTCTAAGGAGTCTAGGAAAAGGTGTTATTGATATTAACGTAAGTGATGACCAAACAGATGATAGAATAGATGAAGCATTGCAATATTTTGCACAATACCATTATGATGGTATTGAGAAAGTATATTTAAAACATCAGATTACACAAGCAGATGTAGACAGGGCTGCTAGTAACGAAACTACAACTGCAACTGATTCTGTAGATATTTCAATAACAGCATCATTTTTAGAGGGTAAAGGTTTTATCCCAATGCCATCAGCTGTTGTTTCTGTTATACAGATATTTCCATTTGATGATGTTGCAACTAACAATATGTTTGATATAAGATATCAATTACGATTAAATGACTTGTATGATTTTAGTTCTACTTCTGTTATGCAGTATCAAATGACAATGGAACATTTAGATTTCTTATCACATATTTTAGTTGGTGAAAAACCTATTCGATTTAATCAACACCAAAATCGTTTATACATAGATATGGATTTTGCAAATGATATTGATGTTGGTCAGTTTATAATTATTGAGTGTTATCGTAAAATTGATCCAGCAACATACACAGATATATTTGATGACATCTATCTAAAAAGATATGCGACTGCATTAATTAAAAGACAATGGGGTGCAAACCTTTCAAAGTTTTCTGGTGTTGCTATGTTAGGTGGTGTAACTATGAATGGTGAAACTATCTATTCTCAAGCACAAGAAGAACTAGAAAAATTAGAAGAACAGATACAATTGTCATTTGAAACTCCAATTGATTATATGGTAGGATAAACAAATGGCTGTTAATAGTGCATTTCATACAAGTAATCTCCACTCTCTAGCGACGGAGAGAAGTTTATATCAGAACTTAATTAAAGAAGCCATACAGATTTATGGCCATGATGTATATTATGTAAATCGCACTACTGTTGCTATAGATAATATCTTAGGCGAAGATTCCATATCAAAATTTACTAGACAACATCCTATTGAAATGTATGTAGAAGACTCAGAGGGTTTTGGTGGAGATAAAGAAATCATAACACAATTTGGTTTAGAAAATCGTAATGAAATCACATTCGTAGTTTCTAAAGAACGATTTCAAGAACTGGATAGTCAAATTACTCTAGAGGATGGAACTGATACAACTGGTGGTTCTATTCTTTTAGAAGCAGGAAGTATAGACCAATCATCAAGTTCATCTACTCTTACAACTATTCAAGGTGATAATAATTTTTATATACTAATGGATACTGCATCTACTGATGCTGACCGACCATTAGAGGGAGATTTAGTTTATCACCCAGTATTTGCAAAAATGTTTGAAATTAATTTTGTAGACCATGATGAACCTTTTTATCAATTAGATAATAACCCAGTATATAAATTAAGATGTAAATCTTTTGAGTATAGTTCAGAAGCTCTTGATACTGGTATCTCAACTATAGATGCAATAGAAACTGATTTAACAACAAATACAAGAGAGCATCAATTTACACTTGAGCAAACCTCTGCTTACAATGAAAGTATTGCTCTTGAATTTAATACAAATCTTACATATACAGATTCACTATTAATGGAAGATGATGATATCGTAGTACATGAAGATGATTCAAGTTCTATAGGTGAAAATATTCTTCTTGAAAATGCAGCCGATAGTGGTGATGATGCATATCTAATTCAAGAAACCTATATAGTAGGAGATGGAAGTACAAACAAGACCTCACAAAATGAATTGTTTGATATTCTTGATGATACAGTTTTAGATTTTTCTGAATCAAATCCATTCGGTGATGCTGGGAGTTAATAATGTTAGGACAACAATTTTATCACGAAACAGTTAGAAACGTAATCGTTGCGTTTGGAACTATGTTTAACAATATACAGATAGTTCGTAAAGACAATTCTGGAAATATAATTCAGTCTATGAAAGTACCATTGGCGTATGGCCCTAAACAAAAGTTTTTAACTCGTTTAGACCAAGACCCATCACAGACTGCTGCGACTGCAATAACTTTACCTAGACTTGGTTTTGAGATTGGAAGTCTTACATACGATACAGCTAGAAAGATGAATCGTGTACAAAAATTTAAAAAAGTAAAAAGTTCCAGTTCAAAAGCTGATAAACTGGATACACAGTTTATGCCAGTTCCATATAATATGGATATAACTTTATATGCAATGGCAAAAAATTCTGATGATGCTTTACAAATAGTAGAACAGATACTACCATTCTTTCAACCAGATTATACACTTACACTTAATGATATGGCAGATATGGGTATCAAAAGAGATGTTCCTATTATTTTAAATAGTGTTGGTTATGAGGATAATTATCAAGGTGATTTTGAAAGTCGTAGAGCAATAATATACACAATGGGATTTACCACAAAGTTTTATCTATATGGCCCAGTTACTTCTTCAAGTGTTATCAAAACTGTACAAGTTGACCAATTTACAGACTTACCTGCAGTTACACCTACAAGAGAACAAAGATATTCAGTTACACCTAATCCTGGCACTGCGGATGCTGATGATGATTTTGGATTTAATGAAACAAGTTCTTTCTTTCAAGATGCAAAGAATTTTGATTCAACTGATGGTACGGATAAGTAATTATGAAAGACCCCTTTGCAGAAGTTGATAAAGCTCTTGGAGTTTTTGACCCAGTAGAAACTGCAATTCAGCAAAATAATATTGTAGTTCCTAAAAAAGTTATTAAAAGTAATGAAGATGATATAGAAAATGATTATAAATATCAACGAGAAAATTTCTATAATCTTGTTGAACGAGGTCAAGATGCAATTGAGGGTATCCTAGAGATTGCAAAAGAGTCAGACCATCCTAGAACATATGAGGTTGCAGGAAATCTTATTAAACAAGTGGCTGAAGTTACGGAGAAATTAGGTGACTTACAAGAGAAAATGCGAAAACTTAAAGAAGTACCTAATTCTGCACCCAAGAATGTCACTAATGCATTGTTTGTTGGTTCGACTGCTGAACTCCAGAAAATGCTAAAAGGTAAAGAAGATGGCTGATGTTACATATCTTGGAAATCCTAATCTCAAGAGAGCGAATGTCCAACAAGAGTGGACAAAGAAACAACTACTTGAATACAAGCGATGTATGGAAGACCCTCTGTACTTCATACAGACTTATGTAAGAATTGTTTCACTTGATGAGGGTTTAGTACCATTTAAGATGTACCCTTTTCAAAAAGAAATGGTTGGTACATTTCATAATAATCGTTTTACTATTTGTAAATTACCTAGACAGTCTGGTAAGTCTACTGTTATGGTTTCTTATCTATTACATTACGCACTATTTAACCCAAGTGTTAATATTGCAATCCTTGCAAACAAGGCTGCAACTGCGAGAGATTTATTAGGAAGACTACAACTTGCATATGAACATTTACCAAAGTGGTTACAACAAGGAGTTATGTCTTGGAACAAAGGTTCTTTAGAATTAGAGAATGGGTCTAAAATACTTGCTTCCTCGACCTCAGCTAGTGCTGTAAGGGGCGGAAGTTATAATATCATATTCTTAGACGAGTTTGCTTATGTACCATCAAATGTTGCAGAACAATTTTTTAGTTCAGTATATCCTACTATTTCTTCTGGTAAATCTACAAAAGTCATGATAGTAAGTACTCCACATGGTATGAATATGTTTTACAAAATATGGACAGATGCCGAAGAAAAGAGAAATAGCTACATCCCCATTGAAGTTCATTGGTCAGAAGTGCCGGGCCGTGATGAAAAATGGAAGAAAGAGACTATTGCAAATACAAGTGAACAACAGTTTAATACAGAGTTTGAGTGTGAATTTTTAGGTTCTATAGACACTCTAATATCTCCATCAACACTAAGACGATTGGCATACAGAACACCAATACAATCTAATGCTAATTTAGATATATACGAAAAACCCATTGAGGATCACACATATCTACTTACAGCAGACGTATCCAGAGGAACGTCAAATGACTATTCTGCATTTATTGTTTTTGATGTTACGTCAGTTCCTTATCGTATGGTTGCAAAATTTAGAGATAACGAGATAAAACCTTTACTATTTCCACAAAGAATACATCAAGTTGCAAAAGCATATAATACTGCATTTGTTTTGATAGAAGTCAATGATATTGGAGAACAAGTCGCAAATGCAATGCAGTATGACATGGAATACGATAATATGATTATGGCATCTATGAGAGGTCGTGCTGGTCAAATACTTGGTGGTGGATTCTCTGGTGGTAGAGCTCAGTTGGGTGTACGAACAACAAAAGCAGTTAAGAAGATTGGTTGTTCTAATCTAAAACAACTTGTAGAAGATAATAAACTTATTGTAGAAGACTTTGATACAATTAACGAACTATCCACATTTATTGTCAAAGGGTCATCACACGAAGCAGATGATGGTTGTAATGATGATATGGTTGCGTGTTTGTTTATTTTTGGTTGGTGTACAGATCAAACTTATTTCAAAGAACTTACAAACAATGATATCAGAGAACAGATGTATAGAGAAAGTCAAGACCAACTAGAACAAGATATGGCTCCTTTTGGGTTTGTCATTAATGGTTTAGAAGATGATAATATTGGAACTGCAGTTGATGAATACGGAACAAGATGGAGTCCTATAGTAAGAACATATGAATCTGATTGGTAATGAAAAGTCCTTGTGTTCAAATCTGTAAACTTATAGATAGTATATGTATTGGTTGTTATAGAACAACAGAAGAAATAACTATGTGGTCAAAGTATACAGATGAACAAAGGAAAGAGATAATTAAAGAAATTCAATCAAGTCGTTGTCAAGTTTAATCCAACAATTAGAACAGACTACTTTACAACTATTCATTAGTTTGTGAACTTCTTTTCTACTTGCATCATTTGTGCCGACTCGTTTTGCTTGTTTTTTAATTTCTACATCATGGGGGTAAAGTTTTAAACATACAGTTTCACTTTCTCCACAATGCACACAAGATTCATTTTGTAAGTGATTGTTTAACCATGAAACTCTTTTTTGGTAATTCCTGCGAGCTACCTTTTTAATAGTTTCTTTATATTTTTCATAATGTGTTATCATGTTATTATTTATAAGTTTTATAACATATAAAAGTAGGTTTTTAGAAACTTAATTTTTATAAATACTAGGAAATAAAGAGAGTACTCTAAAATTAAGGAGCAAAAATCATGTCATTTTTAGTCTCACCTGGCGTTCATGTTAGGGAAATAGATTTAACAAATGTTGTACCTGCAGTTGCAACCTCTATTGGTGCAATAGCTGGAGCATTTCAGAAAGGCCCAGTTGGTTCTGTGACAACTATTACGTCAGAAGAGCAATTGGTACAAATTTTCGGTAAACCACAATCAACTGGTAATCAGTTTGAAACATTTTTTACAGCTGCAAACTTCTTACAGTATGCAGATAATTTAAAAGTAGTTAGAGCAGAAAGTGCAATAGTTAATGCTGGTGCAAACTCTGGTATACTTATTAGAGATGATGACCACTATCAAGCATCTTTTGATGCTGGACAAGGTTCTCATGGAGAATGGGCTGCAAGAACAGCTGGAACTTGGGGTAACTCAATCGGTGTTCAGATTTGTGCAAGTTCTACTGCATACGAACAAGTATTGGGTGCAAGTTACTTAACAGTTGGTGAAGATGCTGTTGGTTCTACATCAATTGCAGTAGATGACGTAGATGCATCTGGTGAAGCATTTAATGTCGGTGACTTAATTTCTTTCTATTCCGACTCTGCTGGTACAACAGCTGTTGATGAATTTAACGAATACGAAGTTACAGCAATCGACACCAGTTCAAACACATTAACAGTTCGACTAAAAGACGATCCAAATGGTGCTGGACTACAAAACATTATTCCAGATAATTCATACATCAAAAGACGTTGGGGTTTCTATGACTTGTTTGATGCAGCTCCCGGCACATCAGATTGGGCAACAGCTAATGGCCGTGGCTCTAATGATGAAATGCATGTAGTTATTTATGATACTACAGGAGATATTACAGGATTTGATAATGGAGTTGCTGGACAAAGAACTTCTTCAGCAATCGAAGTATTTGCAAATATGTCAAAAAATCCTAATGCAAAAACAGCACAAGGTTCTAATAACTACTATGCAAATGTTATTTTTGTACAATCACAGTTTATTTACTGGACAGATCATATTTCTGCTGGTTCTAACTGGGGAACAGACACAACATCAACATATACAGATGTTATTCCAATAACCATAGATGAATTAACTGGTGGAACAGATGATTTCTCTACAACAGCTGGAGAGGTTGAATTAGCTTACGATAAGTTTGAGGATACAGAATCATTAGATATTAACTTAGTATTAGGTGGTTCATCAAGTATCGTAGCTGATACTTCAACTGGACATGATACTCATGTAACAATGATTACCGCATTATGTGAAACTCGTAGAGATTGTGTGGGATTTGTTTCTCCATATCGTTCAGCAACTGTGGGTGTTTCACTTTCCTCGACTGCTACTCAAAATGTTGTAACTGCATTTGATTTATGTCCAAGTTCATCATATATGGTATTCGATAGTGGATACAAGTATATGTACGATAAGTACAATGATGTATTTAGATTTGTACCATTAAATGGAGATACTGCTGGACTTTGTGCATTTACAGACCAAGTTGCAGATAGTTTCTTTTCTCCTGCAGGTTTTAACAGAGGTAATGTTAGAGGTGCAGTCAAGTTATCTTTCAACCCAACAAAAGCTGAAAGAGACCAACTATATCGTGCAAGAATAAATCCAGTAACTAACTTTCCTGGCCAAGGCGTAGTTCTTTTTGGAGATAAGACTGCATTATCAAAGCCAAGTGCATTTGATAGAATTAATGTCAGACGATTATTCTTACTTCTAGAAAAAGCAATTGCAACTGCAGCCAAATTTCAACTCTTTGAGTTCAATGATGAATTTACAAGAGCACAGTTTAGAAACTTGGTAGAGCCTTTCTTGAGGGATATTCAAGGTCGTAGAGGTATTACAGATTTCTCTGTTGTTGCAGATGGAACAAATAATACTGGAGAAGTCATTGACAGAAACGAATTTGTGGCAGACATCTTTATCAAACCTGCAAGGTCTATCAACTTCATAACACTTAACTTTATCGCAGTTAGGACTGGGGTAAGCTTTACAGAGGTAGGAGGCTAATCATGGGAAACATAGATGACTTTAAAGCAAATCTAATTGGAGGTGGAGCAAGAGCTAACCAATTTAGAGTAACAATGACACCGCCTTCTGGAATTGCAATTGGACTAGATGTTCGTAGAACTTCATTTTTAGTAACTGCAGCACAATTACCTGCATCTACATTAACTGAAATACCAGTTCCATTTAGAGGTAGAAACATTTATATTACTGGTGATAGACCAGCTCCAGAAACTTGGGATGTTACAGTATATAATGATACCGATTTTATGATAAGAAATGCAATGGAACTATGGCAAAATGGTATTAACAGTTACGTTGATAATACTGGAGCTATTTCTCCATCTGATTATCAAACAGACTTGACTGTAGAACAATTAGATAGAGATGATACAGTTTTAAAGAGTTACATCTTTAGAAACGCGTTCCCTCTTACAATAGGTGCAATTGAGTTAAGTTCTGCTGAAGCAACAGAAATTGAAACATTTCCTATCACATGGAGATATCAACACTTTGAGCCTTCAGGCGTGAGTTTCTAACCTACTAAATAGAAGACAATAGTAGGAGATATTATGGCTGAACTTTTTGGTTTCAAATTTGAAAGAATTAAAGACTCTGGCAGCAAAGAGAAGTTTACTGAACCTAGTTCAGAAGACGGAACTCTTGAAGCTGTCGGAGGCGGTTTCTATGGACAACTTTTAGACACAGATGGTAGAGAACGAAACGAACAAGACTTAATTCGTAGATATCGTGATATTGCCCAACAACCAGAATGTGATTCTGCAATTGAGGATATCATAAATGAAGGCATTGTGTCAAATGAAAAAGACCAAGCTGTTGCAATAGAACTTGACAGATTAGCTTATCCTAAAAGAATTAAAGATAGAATTAGAGAAGAATTTGATACTGTATTAGAGTTACTTAACTTTGATACAAAAGGTCACGATATTTTTCGTAGATGGTATGTTGATGGTAGAGTTTATTATCACAAAGTTATTGACCAAAAAAATCCAAAAAAAGGTGTTTTAGAGTTACGATATATCGAACCAAAAAAAATTCGTAAAGTTAAAGAAGTAAGTAAAGAGGTAAAAAAAGGTACAAGTGTAGAGCTTGTTAGAAAAGTAAATGATTATTATCTTTATAATGATAAGGGTCTTAAAACTGGAACAACTGAAGGTATTAAGATTGCACCAGATAGTATTACATATTGTCCAAGCGGACTAATAGACCAAAATAGAGGTCATGTTTTATCTTATTTACATAAAGCAATTAAACCAGTAAATCAACTAAGAATGATTGAAGATGCACTTGTTATCTATCGTATATCAAGAGCTCCAGAAAGACGTATATTTTACATTGACGTTGGTAATCTACCAAAGATTAAAGCAGAACAATATCTAAAAGATGTTATGAATCGTTATCGTAACAAACTGGTATATGATGCTTCTACTGGGGAAATCAGAGATGATAGAAACCAAATGTCTATGTTAGAAGACTTCTGGTTACCAAGACGAGAGGGTGGTAGAGGAACAGAGATTACTACTTTGCCCGGCGGTTCTAATCTTGGTGAAATAGATGATATAGAATATTTCAAGAAAAAATTATATCGTTCTTTGAATGTACCTATTTCTAGATTAGAAGCAGAAGCTGGTTTTAGTCTTGGTCGTTCTACAGAGATTACAAGAGATGAACTTAAATTTACAAAGTTTGTACAAAGATTAAGAAAAAAGTTTACACCCCTATTTACTGATATTCTAAAAACACAACTTATACTTAAAGGTGTGATTACTTTAGAAGATTGGTCAAAGATATCACAACATATTCAGTATGACTTTTTACAAGACGGACATTTTGCAGAACTCAAGAAAGCAGAACTACTTGAAGATAGAATTAATGCATTAGGAAATATTGAAAGTTATATTGGTACTTTCTTTAGTAAAGAGTGGGTACAGAAAAATGTACTGAACTTTACTGACGCTGAGATTGATGCGATGCAACAACAGATGAATAAAGAAGCTGGCTTAGACCCAGACGAGGGTGGAGTTGATATACCACAAAACACAGATGGTATCACAAGATTCCCATCTATGGATGGTGCACCAATACCTGCAGATGACTTAGATGCATATGATGGTAAAGCACCACCAGAAAAAAATGGAGATAAATAATGAGTGCAGAAAATTTCGTAAATGAATTACAAAAAGGTAATAACTTAGGTGCAGAGGATGCATTTAAATCTGTAATGACTGACTTAGAAGGTAATGCATTAGAGAATAAAAGAAAAGAGGTAGCTGGTTCTTTTGTAAAGAATCACATACCAGAAGTAGAGGAAGATGAAACAGTTTAACGAGTTATACACATCTCTCCCAGAGAAAGATGAACATAAAAAATCTAAACAGTATAAGAAACTTTCTCCAAAGATGAAAGACGCTGTTGATGAGATTTTTAATAAAATGGACTCTAAGCCTTCGGATTTCCTAAATACTTTTGAAAAAACTATAAATCAAATATCTAAAAAATATAAAGTATCCGAAAAGGAACTTATGGGATATTTTGAAAAAGAAATGTTAGCATTTTAAGGAGTTAAATAATGTCATTCGTAACAACAACATTGAGAGATACAGTAGTTAATGCAGCAAAAGCTGGTGGAATGGTAACAGTAAAAGCAGTATTTGATAATGATACCGCAACTAACCTTATTCTAGATGCCCATACCTTGTCTGGTTTTGCGAATGGTGCAAAGGTAGATATACTAAGAGCATGGTGGTCATTTACTCAAGGTACTGCAGCTGGTAATACTGGTGACTGTATCATTGAATTTAAAGGTGCTTCATCTGATGTTGTTGCATTACATCTTGCTGGTACTGGACACTATGATGGTTCTGCAGGTGCAATTAAAGCAGCTGCAACAAACACAACCGCAACATCTTCTGATATCACAGCAGAAACTAGAGGAACTTCTGGTTTTGTAATATTAGAGTGTAGAAAAGATGAAGCATATACTTCATAAAGGATAAAATAATGTACACATTAAAATTAATATCAGAGAATACAGAACACGATACTGATTATTTAATTGAACAAGATGAAAAGACTGGTAATAAGAATTACAAGATTAAAGGTATTTTCATGCAGGCTGATATTAAAAATCGTAATGGTCGTATCTATCCTATGGAAATTCTTAATAAAGAAGTAAAAAGATATAACAAAGAATACATTAATGAGAAAAGAGCTTTTGGAGAGTTAGGTCACCCAGATGGCCCGACTGTAAATCTGGAAAGAGCATCACATATGATTACTGCTCTATACCCAGATGGAAAGAACTTTATCGGAGAAGCAAAAGTATTGTCTACACCTATGGGTGAGATAGTAAAGAATTTAATGGATGATGGTGCTAAATTGGGTGTATCATCAAGAGGTATGGGGAGTTTAGACCAGAAGAATGGTGCTAACTATGTGAGAAATGATTTTTACCTTGCAACTGCTGCAGATATTGTTGCAGACCCAAGTGCTCCTAACGCGTTTGTTGAGGGTATAATGGAGGGTAAAGAGTGGATTTGGAACAATGGTTTAATAAAAGAAGCCGATGTTGCAGATATTAAAATCAACATTGAGGAAAATGCACGGACAAATAATTCTAAAGCCAATGCTTTAGAGTTCGCAAAGTTTCTTCAAAAACTTTAATTTTATAAATAAAGTTAGAAAAAATAATTATAAGGAGTATATCCCCATGGCTAATGAATTAGACAAAACCATTGAGGAGCTAGAGGCAGAAGTACTTGACGAGCTTGAAGAAGCAGCCGGCAATGAACCTAAAGCTGGAGCTACGAAAATGGACAAGGCTGAAGATTTAAAAGATGGTGTAACAGGCGAGGAAGAAATCGCAGGCGGAACACCACAAAAAGTTGTATCTTCAAATGTAGGAGCTGATGCAGCTAAACCTAACAAAAAAGATTCTAGTATCCCAACAAAAGGTGCCGCAGACAAAATGGACAAACCTAATGATGGAGATTCTAAAGTTGCCAAACCTCTTGCTGCTGGATTCGAAGCAGACGGAGAAGAAGAACTTTCTGAAATGGACAAAATGGAAATGATGAAGAAAGAAATGGCAAAAATGACAAAATCTGAAATGGCTTCCAAAATGCAAGAAATGATGAAAGGTGCTAAGAAAGAGCAACTCATGGCTATGTATAATGGAATGCAAAAAGAAATGTCACACGAAGAAATGTCACCAGAGGACAAAGAGAAAAAAGAATCTGTTGAAAATCGTTTGAAGTCTATTGACGTTTCTGAGCACGTTAATGCATTAATGAATGGTGAGGGTGACCTTTCCGAAGAATTTAAGAGAAAAGCTGCAACTGTGTTTGAGGCTGCTGTTAAATCAAAAGTTCGTTCTGAAGTAGAAAGAATGGAAGACGAATATAAATCTGAACTGGAAGAAAATATAAACACAACAAAGGGTGAGTTAACTGAAAAAGTTGACACATATCTTAACTATGTTGTTGAAGAATGGATGAAAGAGAATGAGTTAGCTATCGAAAGAGGCTTAAAGGGAGAAATCGCTGAAGACTTTATCTCTGGTTTAAAACAGTTGTTTGAAGACCACTATGTTGATGTTCCAGATGAAAAATATGATGTGTTAGAAGCACAATCAGAGAAAATTTCAGAACTAGAGGGTAGAATTAACGAGATGATGGAAGAGCAAATCCAAACAAAATCTGTTAATGCTACACTAGTTAAGGAGCAGGTAATGTCAGAACTTAGTTCAGACCTTGCCGAAACAGAAATTGAAAAGTTTAAGTCACTTATCGAAGATGTAGATTTTACTACTGAAGAATCTTATCGTGAGAAGCTTAGTACTCTAAAGGAAAGTTATTTCCCTAAGACACTTACTGAAGTTGTGACCGAAACAATTGATGATGTAGATACTGGCACAGCACAGGACATTGACACAACTGACTCAATGCAAGCATATATGGCTGCAATTGGTAGGACTGTTAAAAGTGCAAAATAACAAAATTTTATAAATAGTAGAAAATAATAAGGAGAAACCAAATGTTTCAAACAGAACATCTACAAGAAAAGTGGCAGCCAGTCCTTCAACACCCTGATCTTCCAGAGATCAAGGATAGTTACAGGCGTGCCGTTACTACAATCATCTTGGAAAACCAAGAGAAATCAATCAAAGAGGACAGAGCATTCTTAAATGAATCAGCACCTACTAACTTTATCGGTGGTAATGCTGGTTTAGATACCTTTGATCCAATTCTTATTTCACTAGTAAGACGCTCTATGCCAAATCTAATTGCATATGATATCTGTGGTGTTCAGCCAATGACTGGCCCAACAGGACTTATCTTTGCAATGAGAGCAAGATTTGCATCAATGGATGGTGCAGAAGCACTTGCTGATGAGGCAATGCCAGATATTGCTAACCAAAACGCTGCTGGTACAATTGGTGGCGGAGATATTGGTGCAACAGAAACTAACCCTGCCGTACTAAACGACAGCCCAGCTGGAACTTATGTTTCTGCAACAGGTATGACAACAGTACAAGGTGAGGCACTTGGTGACTCTGGAACAAATGCATTCGCAGAGATGGCATTCTCAATCGAGAAGCATACTGTGACTGCAGTAACAAGAGCTCTAAAAGCAGAATATACTATGGAACTTGCTCAAGACTTAAAAGCAATTCATGGTTTAGACGCTGAAACAGAACTTGCAAATATCCTATCTGCTGAGATTCTTGCAGAGATTAACAGAGAAGTTGTAAGAAACATCTATGTTTCTGCTGTAAAAGGTGCAGCTGTAAATACAACTACTGCTGGTATCTTTGACTTAGATACAGACTCAAATGGTAGATGGTCAGTTGAGAAATTCAAAGGACTAATGTTTGCGATTGAGAGAGATGCTAACGCTATCGGTCAACAGACTCGTAGAGGAAAAGGTAATATGATACTATGTTCAGCTGACGTTGCTTCTGCACTTCAGATGGCTGGTGTTCTAGATTACACTCCTGCACTTAACAACAACTTGAATGTTGATGACACAACAACAACATTTGCTGGTGTTATGAATGGTAGATATAAAGTATATGTAGACCCATATGCTGCTAACGTATCTGCATCACAATACTACGTTGTAGGTTATAAGGGAACTTCACCATACGATGCTGGAATGTTCTACTGCCCATATGTACCACTACAGATGGTAAGAGCAGTTGGCGAGAATAGCTTCCAACCTAAAATCGGTTTCAAGACAAGATATGGTATCGCAGCCAACCCATTCCATACTGGAACAGTAGCAGCTGCTGCTGACGGTGCGATTTCAATCTCATCTGCAACCAACAAGTACTACAGAAAAGTTAAAGTTTCTAACTTAATGTAAGAAAACGAACCAACCTAAAAGAGAGGGGATTTATTCCCCTCTTTTTTTTGTTTAAAATTAATGATACCATTTTCTTTAAATAATGTCCAGTTTCAAAAGTTTTTTTTATAAATAAAAATGTATTTAATACTTGACAAAGTGTTTATATTATGATATATTAAATACAACAATAAAGATAAGATTGTATTAAATAAAGGAAATATTATGAAAAATGAAACTTATAACCTATCACTTAGATTACCTATTGATATTAAAGATAACTTAAAAAGAGTATCAAAACAAACAGGTCAATCAATTAATACAATCTTATCCAATTCTACTAAATCTATAATAAAGACAAAATTAGGAGTTATATCATGTCTCAAGAAATAAAATCATTTGAAATAAAAACACCAGAAGAATTAGCAACCTATGGAACTGCAAGAGGTGGAAATTCATTAGTTCCTCTTGCATCATGGAATAAATTGTTTTCTGGTAATGTTGCAGGAATTGGTTATCCAAGAGTAGTTAAAGATGCAAATAAAAACTATGATAATAGAATCACTCCGCCACAAGAACAACTAAACAAAGCTAAAGCTTTAAATAAGAAGATTCGTATTACTGCTTCAGAATGCAAAGAATTTTTTACTATTACTTTAGTTGATCTTCCTGCATAAAATAAATTATTAACTAATAATTATAAGGAGGCTTTTAGGCCTCTTTTTTTTTGTTATAAATAGTAATATGACAACAGAAACTTCACCATTGAATAGACAACCAGACAAGTTGGACTACACTAGTCCGACTCAGTTTAGGTTTATGATTAATCAACTACCAAAGGTGCAGTTCTTTACACAGGCTGCAAATATACCCGGCATTAGTTTAAGTGAATTAGTTATACCAACACCATACAAAGATATTCCAATTATTGGTGACAAGATTACTTTTGAAAACTTAACAGTACAATTCATAGTAGACGAATTTTTAGAAAACTATACTGAATTACATAACTGGCTAATTGGTATTGGTTTTCCACAAAACAGAACACAGTTTACTACATTTCGTTCTACCACATCAAACAATTCTAATTCTGGAGCTGGTGGTAATACTGATATTGGTAAAGTTGGAAAAACTACAGCTGACAGACCATTTTATTCAGATGCAACACTTTCAATATTATCAAACAAAAATAATCCTATTGTAGAAGTGCGTTTTTCTGATATGTTTCCAGTTTCTTTATCTGGATTAGACTACACACAACAAGTCGGAGATGTTGAATATCTCACAGCAACTATTGACTTTCGTTATAAATTATATGAGATAGTGACTTTATAATATGGAGTAATAATGACCCTTGACGAATTGAAACTTCAAGTTTCCCAAGACTTGAAAGTAGATGATGAACATTTAGATACCCAATCCTTAAAAAACCAAGAAATAAAAGCTAAATACCTAGACGCAAAATCTAGATTTGAACTTCTTTTGTATAAAGCAAAAGGAGATTACAAAAGATTATATCGTGAGAAATGGGAATATTATGGTGGTAAAGCTGATGCAAAAATATATGCAACAAAACCATTTGACCTCAAAGTTCTCAAAACAGATTTAGGTGTTTACATATCTGCAGATGAAGAAATCATAGATGCAGAAAACAAAATTGGATATTTAGAAACAGTTATTGATTATATCAAAGGGGTTATTAAATCAGTTGATAATCGTGGGTGGGATATTAAAAATGCCATTGAATGGAAAAAATTTGAAGCAGGAGTAACATACTAATGATTTGTGATATTTACGATAACGTATTAGAAGAGCATGTGGCACAATTAATTGATATGGAAATGAAAGAGATTACATGGAAGTATGATTACAATTCACATAAAGATGGTGTTAATAAACATTGGCATACTCTTTGCGGACATGAACAATTATATGAAGAATATAGTTTTATTGCACCAATATGGGAAACAGCAAAAAGAAAGTATGATTTTGAAAACAAATACAAAGTATCTAGATTCTTGAGAGTATATGTAAATGCACACACACATGGAATAGAACCACACTTGCACCATGATGATGGCGACTTTACTATGATATATTATCCAAGACTAGACTGGAAACCAGAATGGATGGGTGGAACAGCTATTTGGAATGAACAAAAAAATGAGATTGACAAATATGTAAATTATATTGGTAATCGTTTATTTGTATTTGATGCAAGTTTACCACATCAGGCTATGGCTGTTTCTAGACAATGTTATCAACTAAGAACTTGTGTGGTGTTTAAAACTGAAAGAAGTGACGCAAACTCTGATAGATTGGATTTTTATAGATGAACTACTGTGTAACAAATATTTCAAATGACTTAATAAAAGACATATTAAGATATAAAGAAAAAGAATTACAAAAGAGTGCTGTAAATGATGCTAGTGGATTAACAAAAAGAAATTCTAATATATCATGGATAAAGGATAGAACTATTTGTCAAAGGGTTTTTTCTGTAATAAAAGATAAAGCAGCAGATTTCTCGAATCTAGAACTTGATAATATAGAACCACTACAATATTCTGAATATGATACAAGTCAAGAATATGGTTGGCATCAAGATTTAAATCTTAAACCATATGAAGATGGTAGAATACGAAAAATATCTTTTTCTATATTTTTAAATAACGATTTTGAGGGTGGAGAATTTGACTTAGAGATACATGGGCCAGATGCAAAACCAAGATATATCTCTGAATGGAAAAGATACAATGAAAATTGTATTATATTTAATTCAGATATGTGGCACAGAGTAAGACCAGTAAAATCTGGTATAAGAAAAAGTATTGTTGGTTGGTTATTAGGCCCTACTATTAAGTAATGAAAATTTCAAAAGTAAATGAAGTCTATTTAGAATTAGATGTAGATGAAGATGTTTCCAGAGAATTGTCTGACTACTTTACTTTTGAGGTGCCTGGGGCTAAATATATGCCCCATTATCGTAGAAAACTCTGGGATGGTAAAATTAGATTATTTTCTCCACACAATGGTAGAATATATGTTGGACTTTTACCTTACATAAAAGAGTTTTGTTCTAGAAACTCAATAGAATATATAATAGAAAAAGGAGTAGAAAATGACAGGAATGTTCTTCGTGAGAGCGTCAGAGATTTCGCAGAGTCCTTACGACCCAAGAGCAGGGGAAAACCTATACAATTTCGTGACTACCAGATTGACGCAATTTGGTATGCTATACAGTCAAATCGTTGTCTTCTTTTATCTCCTACTGCTTCAGGCAAATCACTAGTAATCTACACACTTGTTAGGTACTACCACCTAATGAATCTTAAAACACTTATACTTGTACCTACCACATCACTAGTTGAACAGATGTATTCTGATTTTATTGATTATGGTTGGGAAGACAAACATATGCATAAAGTGTATGCTGGAATGGATAAAGGTTCTAAAAAACCTGTGGTTATATCTACCTGGCAATCTCTTTATAAACTTCATAGGAAGTACTTCGAGCAATATGGTTGCATTATAGGAGATGAAGCACACTTATTTAAAGCTAAAAGCCTAACTGACATAATGGTTCGTTCAGGTGATTGCAAATACAGGTTTGGCTTGACAGGCACACTTGATGGTACACAGACGCATAGGCTAGTGCTTGAGGGGTTATTCGGTGAAGTTAAGAAGATTATTTCAACGAAGGAATTGATTGACAGGGGAACTTTAGCAGAATTGAATATTGATTGTATTGTGTTAAAACATACAGAAGAAGAATGTAAAAGAGTTAGAAGATATACATATGCAGAAGAATTAAATTATCTAGTTTCACATTCCAAAAGAAATAAGTTTATAGAAAAACTCTGTAAAACAATTAAAGGAAATACTTTAGTATTATTTCAACTAGTAGAAAAACATGGTGTTCCATTGTATAATGAAATAAAAACACTTGACAAAAAAGTATTTTTTGTATATGGTGGAACAACTACAGAAACAAGGGAAAAGATTCGTGGTATTGTTGAAAAAGAAAAAGATTCACTTATCATTGCAAGCTATGGTACGTTTTCTACTGGTATTAATATTAGGAACATTAATAATGTCGTGTTCGCTAGTCCATCCAAAAGCAGAGTGCGAGTTCTCCAATCTATCGGTAGAGGTCTTAGACAAACCGAAGATAAATCAGCTGTCAAGTTATTTGATGTGTCAGATAACCTTTCATACAAATCTAGATTGAATTTTACTTATAGACATTTTACAGAGAGACTAAATATCTATAAGGAAGAACAATTTAAATATGAAATTAATAGGATTAATTTATGAAATATCAAGTAATAAAATTATCAAATGGAGAAGACATAGTTTGCTGTGTGCATGAAAATACCACTTCTAGAGAAAACAATAAATTAAAAATCAGTTCACCACTATTAATGGAAACTGTAATGCGAGATACGGAAAAAGGAACTGTGGAATCTTTGGCATTGAGTAGATGGGTTCAACCTTATTCTGATGAAGAAACTTTTAATGTAGAAAGAAATTCAATAGTTATTATGACCCCTGCAAGTGTTGGTCTATCTAGATATTATGAATATGTGTTAAATGGAATGAATAAAGTTATTGTTGAAAAGCCTACTAAGAAAGAACTAGACAAGATTGAGAAAGAAGACAGACATGAGGAAGTATTACAAAATATGCTAGACTCTATATTTAAGAAAACTACTTATCATTAATAAGGTACAAGACCTATTATACACACAAAGCATGCCTTTGTCAACCCCTAAAAAAAATAAATTATGCCTTGACATTTGCATCATTTTCATGTATATTTAATGTAATAAGTTTAAAAAGGAATCACTTACAATGGCAAAAGCTAAAGGCGTTCACTATGTAGATAACAAGAAGTTTCATCAAGCGATGATTGACTGGAAAGAGAAGTGTAAGGATGCAGAGGAAGCTGGAGATGATGTTCCTCAAATAACCGATTATATTGGTTCATGTTTTCTCAAAATTGCAAACGGACTTTCTTACAGACCTAATTTTATTAATTACACATATAGACAAGAAATGATATCAGATGGTATAGAAAATTGTTTACAGTATATTAAAAACTTTAATCCAGAAAAATCTAAGAATCCATTTGCATATTTTACACAAATAATATATTATGCATTTATTCGTAGAATACAAAAGGAAAAGAAACAATCTCATGTCAAACATAGAATGATTGAGAAACAAGAATATATGCCCTACGTCACTATGGAAGGCGATAATACAAATTACAATATAGGTGGATTTGATCCAACTGTTATGATACCAGACGAAGCAGTTTATAAACCAAAGAAAAAAGAAATTAAAACTGAGCCTAAAGGTTTAGAAAATTTTATGGAGGAAAAGTGATTGAAGATAGCTATTATTAATGATACTCACTTTGGTGCAAGAAATGATAACTCACACTTTAACGAATATTTCTACCAATTTTATGAAGCTGTATTCTTTCCATATTTAGCACAAAATAATATTAAAACTTGTATTCATTTAGGTGACTTGATGGATAGAAGAAAGTTTGTTTCATATAAAACAGCAAAAGACTTTCGTGAAAGATTCATTTTACCATTTAGTACCTTAAAGATAGATTTACACATTATGATTGGTAATCACGATACTTTTTACAAAAATACTAATGATGTAAATTCTGTACAAGAACTTTTAGGTCAGCGTTATGATAATATCAAAATATATCCAGAAGCACAAGAAGTTGATTTTGATGGTACTAAAATATTATTCTTGCCATGGATTAATAATCAAAATACAATTTATTCAGAGGGTATGATTGATGAAACTACAGCTCAAATTTGTATGGGTCATTTAGAGATTGCTGGTTTTGAAATGATGAGAGGTAGAAAAAATGAACATGGGATTAGTAAAAGTCTTTTCAGTAAGTTTGATACAGTTTTTAGTGGACATTTTCATTGCAAGTCAGATGATGGTCAGATATTCTATTTGGGAGCTCCATATGAAATTTACTGGAATGATTGCGATGATAAAAAAGGTTTTCATATCTTTGATACAGAAACTAGAGAACTTGAGAGGATTGTAAATCCTTTTACAATTCACAAAAAGATTTATTATGATGATACACAAAATAATTATAATGAATATAATTTTAAAGATTGTAGAGATAAATTTATTAAACTGATTGTGGTCAATAAAAAAGATTTATTTCAGTTCGATCAGTTTGTGGATAAACTTTTAAAAGCTGATAGCCATGATGTCAAAATTATAGAAGACTATTCAGACTTGGATGCCAATACTGTATCAGATGATATTGTAGAAAATACAGAAGATACAATGACACTATTAAGTAAATATATAAAAGAGCTAGATACATCTTTAGATAAGAATAGACTTATTAATTATCAAAGACAACTTTATACAGAGGCACAGGATTTAGAAATTTGATTCATTTTAGTTATGTAAGGTGGAAAAACTTTCTTTCCACAGGCAACACCTTTACAGAAATTCAATTAGATAAAAAACCAACTACATTAATTATTGGAGAAAATGGAGCTGGTAAATCTACTATATTAGATGCTTTATGTTTTTCTTTATTTGGTAAACCATTTAGAACGATTAGTAAATCACAGATGGTAAACTCTGTTAATAATTCTGCTACAGTTGTAGAAGTAGAGTTTAGTATAGGTTCTAGAGAATATAAAGTAGTTCGTGGTATTAAACCTAATAGTTTTGAAATATATCAAAATGGTATCTTGATGAATCAGAATGCTAATGCTCGTGATTATCAAAAGATATTAGAACAACAAATACTTGGACTAAACTATCGTTCATTTACACAAGTTGTAATTCTTGGTAGTTCTACCTTTGTACCTTTCATGCAGCTCAAAGCTAGACATAGACGAGAAGTTGTTGAAGAAATTTTAGACATACAAATATTTTCAACTATGAATATGTTACTCAAAAGTAAAATCAAAGTTATACTAGATGATATCCGCGAAGCTGACCATCAGTATGAATTGATGGATAGTAAAATTAATTTACAAGAAAATCATATCAAAGATATGAAACAAAATAAAGATAAAATTATTAAACAGAAAAAAGATATTATTGAAGAAAAC
>Ga0181408_1000148_pt1 | contig 21734 bp, 22 predicted proteins | sample 31SPOviralmetaG_FD_130137 | JGI IMG/M metagenome (GOLD analysis project Ga0181408, IMG submission 130137) | Marine viral communities from the oligotrophic San Pedro Time Series (SPOT) site, San Pedro Channel, CA, USA - 31 SPOT_SRF_2012-02-16 | ecosystem: Environmental > Aquatic > Marine > Strait...
ACAGCTGGGGCTACCTTCAGTAGATCCTTAGCAGTGAGATTTGAGCTTTTTTTCTCTCGAGTCACCGCGCAAGCCAAAAGGTACCCCCGATTGTTTTGAAAAAAGCTCAAAAGCTCAAGCTCAAATCCTTACCAGTGGAATTCTCACTGGGAGGCGTGCGTCTCAGTGGAATTTGAGCTTTTGTGGCCATGACAAGGTCAAAAGCTCAACTAACTACAACTACACCTAAACTCTAAACAATCTTGGAGGTTTTTGTTTTGAGGTTTGCTTGCTGCAAAGGTGCAAAGCTCAAATCAAAGCTCAAATTCCACTGGGAGGGCTCCTTGTCAGTGGGAATCTCAGTGGTAAGGATTTGAGCTTGAGCTTTTGAGCTTTTTTCAAAACAATCGGGGGTACCTTTTGGCTCGCGCGGTGACTCGAAAAAGAAAAAGCTCAAATTCGCGGTGTCAGGTTTTCCGATGTGGGTCCCGATGGAGGACCTCACGCTGCTCGCGCCACTGGTCACTGTGCTCGTCGCCGCGCTGTGCATGGTCCCGTGCCGCCTTCGCCTGCGCATTGGCTAAGCGTACCCGTAGCGCTCCTGCCAGGCGACCTCCGACGGGTCGACCTCGCAGCACGGGCAGACCGTCGCGCGCGCCGAGGTGCGGAAGGTGTCCTTGCACACGGCGCACGTCACGAGGCACGTCGGTGGCGCGCGCTGCGAGGTGTAGCGCTCGTACTCGGTGTCGTTCATGGGCTTTGTCCAGTGCTTCAGCTCGACGAGTGTCTTGGTGCCGTCGTCCGCTTCGTAAGAGCCCTGCTGGCCAATGCTGAACTCCCATGCCGTCGTTGCAGCTTCGAAGAGCTCCATCTTGCGGGTGCACGGCACACACGCTTTCTCCCAGCCCGCCTTGCGCATGATCGCGGCCACGTCGGTGTGAATCGCACTCTCTTTCTTGCTGAACCAGCCACACAACCACGCCCTTGCAACACCATCCTGGCGGCACAACCGCAGAGCTCCAGCCTTGACCAGATCTTGCGCGGTCGGGTGGCTGCCGAGCTCGACGCGCATGAATTCCATGCGGCGCGCGTCCAGTGCCCAGCCCTTCTCGCGCTTCGAGCCACGGACGCATGGCTTGCGCTCCACGAGTACGGTCCCGCTCTGCGCCATCGCCCGACGACCAGAAAACCCAAATCGGGACCCCACGCCATCCATCACAAGAAATGTCGTCGCCAAGCTCTTCGCCGCGCCGCTCGCCCCGTGAGCACATCCAGCCGCTCAAGTATGGCCTCCACGCGCCGCACCGCGACCCAGTGTGCCTCGACGACCGCTTCACCTTCGAGCGCGCGGCGAAGAGCCAATGCGAGACGGGGCTGATGCGTCTCGAGGGTGCCGAGCTTGCTTACTTCCAGGACAAGACCACTGCGGTGTGCAAGGGCGCCGTGACGCTGCTCGAAGCGCACGGAGAGAGCCAGTTCGACGACGTGCCGACGCTCCGCGCCCTCGCCGAGAAGCCGCTCGACTGCAAGCACCTGACGTATGAGCAGCTGGAGCGTGTTGAGCAGCAGCCGTGGATGCAGCTGCCCGACGCGCCCGGCGAGTACGCGACCGTCGAGCGCGACCCGTGCGACAACGGTCAACTCTACTGCGTCGGCCCCGACGGCGACGTCTTCAAGGTCAAGACCAACGTGCATGCGCTCGCGAGCTTCAAGCTGCTCATGGGCGACGACGCGCACGGTGTCGAGATCAAGCCAGTGCGCATGTCGGAGTCGCTGCGCGCGCTGTACCCGTACTGCACCGCGAAGAAGAAGGCCACGGTGCTCAAGCTGACCTACGGGCCGGCCAGCAACGTCACCGGCACCACTGTGCTGCTCTCGGTCTGGCCAGAGTCGCTGCTCAAGTGGGAGAAGCAAGCAAAGCGTGTGCGCGTCGAGGACGAGGAGGCCGCCGACGAGCCGCTGCCCTTCCGGATGCACGACGGGCGCATCCAGGCGTGGAAGGGCCAGGGCAAGAAGGGCAAGTACAAGAACGTCGCCAACTTCGAGCTCGTCAAGGTGCTCGCGACCTACGCGTTCACGACCGACGCGCCGCCGATCTACCGCCTGCTCGTGCGCGCGGAGTTTGGCGGCATGACTGACGTGCACCTGATCCCGCACAAGAAGACCGAGGTGCAGGACATCGGCACGCTGACCGTGGAGCTCTTCCTCGAGAAGGCGCGCTGCGAGCGGTCCAAGAACGTCTCGCGTGTCTTCTCGATCGCGCACAACCGCCTGCTCCTCGACGAGCACTTCCAAGGCGAGCAGATGAGCGCGCTGCTCTCGCAGTGGTTCGACGAGCACGGCTTCCCACCGCAGTACCGCGCGACGACGCTCTTCGGGCGCCAGCCGGACACGGACATCTTCGTCTTCTTCAACGCGTGCTACCGCGGCGGCGAGATCAAGACCGCCGAGCAGGCCAAGTTCGTCTTCATGCCACCGTCCAAGAACAAGGAGAGTCCGCACCCGCTCGAGAACATCGGCCTCGACGACCCGATGAAGTTCCCGAACCTCGTGATCATCCCGCAGCCGTGGGTGCGCTGCTGGATCCTCTCGCAGTTCTACAACGTCGTGATGCCCGCCGAGATGCAGCGCAACCTCATCGTCTCCAAGGCGGCGATCGCGGTCGCGGTCTCGCAGCTGCACTGGCACGTGTGGCCCCAGGTCCTGACCAACGGCTCGCCGAGCGGGTACATGAAGTCGCAGGAGGGGCAGACCGGCAAGTCGCTGACGCTCTCGGCGATCAGCGGGCTCATGGGCTGGCACTGCAAGCCCTCGCTCGGCGCGTGCATGACGGAGCCCGCGGCCGCGCAGCGCATGGCCAAGGTGCAGAGCTGCAACACGATGCTGCTCGACGAGATCGTGCAGCCGACGGCGGACTCGTACACGTTCGCGAAGCAGTCGGCGGTGTGCAAGCACGTCGTGCACCTCGCGTACGACGGTACGAGCCGGGATGTGTACCAGAAGAGCGACGGGCCGCAGACGGGCTTCATGAGCACCTCGAACGTGCTCGCGAACGAGGGCGACTCACCCTTTATGCAGCGCTTCGTGTTGCTCGTCTTCAAGTCGCTGCAGGACCTGCGCTTCAAGCCGGACCTCGCTCGCTGGAACGCCTTCTGCAAGCTGCTGAGCGCGTGCCAGATGGACCTCGAGCAGCTGCCGCTCTACGAGGGCAAGATCGATGTCGCGCCGATCGAGCACCTGACCGAGTTCCTGCAGAAGGCGCTCAACGTGAAGCAGGTGCCGCGCCTGACGACGCTCTGGGCGATCACGATGCACTTCATGATCCTGCTCGAGGTCGCGTCGGGCGCCAACGAGTTCGACGCGATCTTCAAGTGGCTGCCCACGGCGTGCGCGCGCCAGACGGACATCGCGAACGCGACCGCCTCGGTGCTCGACGGCTTCCTGCTGCTGGTGCACGAGACGAAGCAGGTGATGCACGTCGACCCGAAGTCGCGCCCCGACGACACGATCCACTTCCACAACTACCGCACCGACCAGCGCCGCGTCAACGATGTGGAGTCGTATGTCACGATGCACGTGCCGTCGATCCTCGCGGTGCTCAAGAAGCGCACGCATGCCAAGCAGTACACGCTCTCGGACCTGCGCCGCGCGGTCGACGACAAGCACGACGTCGCGGCGTTCGGCAAGGGCCGCTTCTACGACACCAAGTTCGGCTTCCCGCCGGCGCGCATGAACGAGGAGTGCAACTACGTCGTGCTCGAGGAGGCGCAGCTGGCATCGCACCAGCTCACTCAGAAGGCGAGCACGCTCTACATCAAGGAGACCTACCTCGCGCGCATGATCGACGGCTACGAGCGCGACGCGGACGTGCCGGTCAACGACTACAAGACGATCATCGTCGGCGACGCCTTCACCGGCAACTACAACCTCTACGAGTCGGTCCTCGACGGCTCGTGGTTCGGCTACCGCTGCTTCAATGGCAAGGTCTACTACGAGTACTGTGGCTTCGGCAACAAGACGCACTTTCACACCGCGCCGTACCACGACCAGGACTACGTCACTTACTGCTATGACAACCTGCTCAAGGTCTACGGCTTCGAGGCGCCACCCGAGAACATCCCTCTGCCTGTGCGCGTGAACCCGTTCAACTTCCGCAACTCCATGAACGACCACCAGATGCCCGACGACGAGGGCTCGAAGCAGATCCTCGAGGAGCTCGAAGTGGAGCAGGACTACACGATGCAGAACGGCGACATGGACGACGGCAACAAGGAGAACGAGCAGCCGGACGACTTCGAGGAGCTCATGGCGAAGGGCCTCGCGCGCTGCATGGAGTGCCGCAACATCATCCCGTTCACCGCGCAGCTATGCAGCGTTTGCCTCTAAGGGCACCGCGCGCTTCGCGATCTTAAGCTTCGGCCACTCGCTCGCGCACGCCTGCGCCTTAAGCATCTTCGTGAGCTTGCCCTTGTCGCACTTGACCTTCTCGGGCGCGCGCACGTCGACGACGGCCTTGACGACCAACTCGTGCTCCTCGATGCACACCTCGATCTCGGAGTGACATGACTCGCGCGGCGCGTCGCCAGTGAGCGCACTGACCGCCTCGGCACTTGAGAGGACGTTCACGAGCATGCCTGTCGCGCGCCCGGCTGCGGCATCGTAGTCCTCGCGCCCGTAGTCGGTGCCTGTGCTCACGTGAATGTAGAAAGAGCTGAGTTCGACCATTCTTACTCGCGGCGATGAGAAAATGCGAAGGAGAGTAGCACGGCGACAGTCACACCCAGCGCGAACGCAGTGGCCGCGATGAGGATCGTCTCGTCCGGCGACACGCCATCGAACGGCGGCGGCACCGGGCAGCACGGCGGCTCCGCGAAGGTCACCTGCGGCACCGGGCAGCACGGCGGCTCCGCGAAGGTCACCTGCGGCTCCGGCTCCTTTGGCTCGGGCTGCACCGGATCGGGCACGATGCTCACCTCTGCGTCGGGGTGCGGCTGGATGATCGTGTCGACGGTGGGCTCCATGGCTAGGAGCAGAGTGAGAAATTAGTTTACTCATACTTATACTTCACAGTGCCTTCCTCGTGGTAGAGCGCACCGATCGGAACCGCGCTAGCGTCGTCCGGCAGTGTCATCATGACGAGGCCGGTCACAGTCAGCCGCGTCGCTGTCGGGGTTCCTGAAGTCACAACGAACGAGCTACCGCTCAGTGAGGCCAGAGTGACCGCGGCGACTGCGGTGCTCACGTCGCTCGCGGTCTGGAAGGTCGAGGTGCCCGCGGTGATTGCGGTGCTCACGTCGCTCGCGGTCTGGAAGCTCGAGGTGTCGATCGGAGTGGGCAGGACGCCGGAGCGCAGAGACGCGCGCCCGTTGTTAAGCATTCCTAGCATTGCTGTCAGAAACTCCCGTGCGCGTGCGCAGCGACTCCATGATTCCGGGCGTCGCGGTCTTGCGCACGTACGCGGCGATGACCTCGGCCCAGTTGTCGCTCGGGAAGAGCCGGATGTCGACGTACGGGTTCTCGTTGTCCGTGTAGAACGGGAAGCCGCCCTCGTCGAGCAGCACGTAGCTGTGGTCGCTCGACCAGCGCCCGGTGCCCTTGAACATCTGCTCGAGCATTGCCTTCATGCGCATCGTGTCGACCTGCACGTAGCTCCAGTGGTCGATCGTGACCAGCGCGTGGAAGTGCGGCATCTGGTAGGTCGGCCCGATCTCGCAGCCCGCGTCGACGCTCACCTGGTTCACGTGCGTCTCGTAGGTGTCGTAGAGGTAGCTGTTCCCGGTCGTGTCGCCGTAGAAGAGCGTGTCCTCCTTGCGCGCGCCCGTGATCGGCTCGTAGCGGTACTGGCTGATCGTGTCGGCCTTCCCGGTGTTGACCAGGCGCATCCCGAAGAGCAACAGCTCGCACATGTACTCGTCGTTCCCGAACAGCGCGCGCACCGCGTCGGCCATCGTCTCCATGACCAGGCGCGCAGTCTCCTCGCTCTTGATGCGTCGGTGCAGACTGTACGTGATGAAGACGCGCGTCTGTTGCAGCTTGCGCACCTGGTACGCCTCGGCCTTCCTGTACAGGTCGCCCTTCCACTGCCCCTTATGCGCGCCACCGATCGTCGCGTAGTAGGTGTGCTCCACGTAGGCGTCCTTCGGCGCGGTCACGGTCGTGCCCGCCTTTTGCACCTTGCTCGGCTTCTGCAGCGTCTTCGTTACGAGGCAGTTCTCGTAGCCGCCCTTCTTCACGCTGCGCCACTCCTCGCGCGTCACGTGCGGGTCGAAGGTCGTGCGCACAGTCTTCGGGTCCGGCGTGTACGCGTGCCCTTGCGCGAGCGCGTAGTGCACCTGACGCAGCGTGTCACGCATCGGGCGCACCCACTCGCTGCGGTCCACCGTCAGGGTGTCGTCACCGTCGCTGTCGAGCCACTTGATCAGGCGCTTGAACTCCTGACTGATCTTCGCGAGGTCCTCCTTCTGCGGATTCAGCGACGGCTGCACGTGCACCTCGGCCGCCGTCGCAAACTTGGTCAGCTTGCGGCCCTCGACAGTGAAGTTGCAGTTCGTGCGCCTCGTGTACGCCTCGACCGCGTGCAGGTGCGCCTCGACCATCTGCTCGACGGTCAGCTCCGAGTCCGCGAAGATGCGCTCGTAGGCCGCCTGCCTCGACATCTCCATGAGCCGCTTCGCCTCGCGCTGCTTGAGACCAAGCTCCTTGATCACCTTCTCGCGCGAGTTCTGCTTGCCGCTCGACGCGTCGCGCTCGTTACCGCCGCGCATCCCGGAGAAGCGCTTGTCTTTGCCGGTCTCGATCAGGATGAACCACGGGTCGAAGGTGCCGATGCGCTTGCCCTTGTGGTAGAGCGGCTCGTTCCGAAAGCGCAGCCAGTACGTCTCGATGCGCCGCTCCGCCTCGGCCATGACGACGCCGTCCGCGATGCCGCGATCGACCACGACGCGGCCCGTGCGCTGGTAGAGCCCGGGCGCGAGGTCCAGCGTCGCAGCACAGTCGCGGCAGACATTGCCGTACTTGACCGAGCGCTGCAGCTGGTAGCCGCGCATCCCGTAGGCGACCGACGAGTTTGCGTTGCGCACGACGCCCTGCACGAGCTCGTCGTAGTCGTGGTCCGGAACGAAGACGTGGTTGATGTACTCCCGGAACAGCCACCACACGCCCTTCTCGTGCAAGTTCTTGACCTGCTTCGGCGGCGGGTTTCGGTCCATGCGCCGTTTCCACTCGAGCGACAGCGGCCCGGTCTTCGCCCTGTTTGCTTTGGGCGGCCCCCACTTGTGGTTCTCGTACGTGCCGTACTTGGTCTTCTCGTCGACCCAGCCGAGCAGGAAGAGCTTCAGCGGCCAGTTGTGGAAGCCGCGGTCCGCGTCGAGCTCGTCGTCCAGGTCCTCATCGAGCGGCGCGGCGTGCTCAGCCACGGGCACGTCCCTCTGTGGCTTGCTCCAGAAGCTCTCGTGGTGGAACGGCAGCGGTGCGAAGCGCTTATCATCTGCAGGCACCTTCTTCTTCTTGCCGTCGATGTCGACCAATTCACGGTCGGCCCGCCAGTGGTTGTGCGGCCAGTGCCGCGTGTACATCAGCTCGTCGTTCTGTACGCCATGCCGGTACATCCAGTGGTAGAGGAACTCGTGCTCGTAGAAGGGCCGTGAGCAGCGCGTGCAGCCCATGCTGTAGGTCTCGCCGTCGCGGAAGAGCGAGTGCATCGGCTGGTACGGCAGGTACTCGTAGTGCCACGGCGTCTGGAGCCACTCGAGCACGGTCATGTCGCTACGCACACTCTTGACGCTGCCGTACTCCTTAGCATTCGGCCTGTCGCCGCGCACGAGCGTGAACTTCGGCGGCGCCTTCTTAAACACCGGCGGCAGGATCTGCTCGCGACCGTCGCCGCGCTTGCCTTCGTAGTAGATGTAGCACTTGTCCGTGCACTTTGTGGCTACTGTCCAGATCCCGTTAAGCATACCCTTGCGCTTGTCAGCAGCACTGATGCGCGCACCAGAAGACTTGCTCCCGAGCTCGCCGTCGCCGTGGTAGATCGCGACGATGCGCTGCAGGTTGCGCTCGAACATCGCCTTATCCTCGTCGCTAAGGTTGTACTCAGCTCGATTGCACGCATCGATCTCCATGTCCAGAATGCGCTCCCCGTCGATCTCGCGCGGCGTACCGAAGACCTGCGACACTGGCTCGTTGCGATCGAAGACCATCTGGCTCGTGTTCCGCAGTAGCAGGTTCCCGACGTTGCCGTAGAGCTTCCGGTACTCCTCCACATCGGGCGCAGGCTCGTAGTTGAACTTGTGCTGATTTGGGTTGTACACGTCTTCTGGAGCCCACGGCGAGAAGCGCAGGCTGAAGAAGTGCGCGTTGCCGTTCGTGTCGACTTCGCGGCGCGCGGACCCGGGTGGCAGGCGCTTCTTGAGCTCGGCATAGATCGACTTGCCTTTGTCGTCGCGGTCGTCGAGACCATTCGGGTTCATGCTGTCCTCCTTCAGGTCGTCGCCACGCTCGTCGAGAACCGCGCCGCGCGTCGTACGGTCCTCGTCGACGCCCACCTCGACGACGTCCTGTGCCTCGGCGAGCTCGTCCGCGTTCTGCTGCTCGTCGGTCGCCTGCGCACCCGCGTCCTGTGCCGGCTGGGCTGGCGGTGGCTTGTAGGTCGACGCCGGCGGTGGCTTCTTCTTTGCGGCTGCCTTCTTCACCGGCGTCGGCTCCGCACCCGATGTCAGACGCGCCTCGAGCGCCTCCAAGCTCGCGACGCGCGGGGTCTCGTGGTCGAGCGCGAACTTCTGCGAGTCCAGCGGCGGCATCTCTAGGTACGCGACGAACGGCAATTTCTCCTGCCATCGGTTCAATGCGAGTCTCGACGTCTTGCGCTCCGCGGCTGTCTTGCCTTTCCAAGCGGGCATCGGCTGGAACTCCGGCGTCGCACCGCTCGTGCCATTGAGGAGCTTCGTCGGGTAGTGCGGGTAGAGATACACGGCCTGCGGGATCGCCCAGCCGAACGCGAGCCCGCCGTCCTGGTCGTCGCCGTGGTCTTCACGCCTCGACATGCGCTCTCCGAGGTAGTTGTGCCACGTGTCGATGTCGTCGCTGTAAACGCTCTTGTGCAGATCTCCCCACATGAGCCCGTCCCCGTTCGGCGCGTCTGCGACCAGCTTGCCCGCCCACGGCGAGACCATTGTCACGATCGCCGCGGGGCGCACCTCCTTGCCCCCGAAGTTGTAGGTCACCTTTCTCATGTTCAGCCTCGCGATCTGGTCGTACATCGTCGACGGCTTCACTTGAGGCACAAAGAAGCCGTCGCTACCAGCAAACACCCCGCCCTGATTCGACGGCTCCTGGACTACGAGCATGCCGCCCTCGACCTTGTACGCGGGGTTCGGCATGCGCATCCGGATCGCGTAGCGTTTCCCGTGCGCCTCGGTACTGACGGTCCACTGCAGCGCGTCGTCGTGGCAGCCCGGGTAGTAGTAAAGCCCGTAGAAGGCCGCGATGCGCACGCCGGCGCTTGGGCACCCCTCGCTTTGCTTCTCACCTGCTGCCCCACCCGTCCCCTTTGCAGCGAACATGCGCGACAGGTTCTCTCCGCCATCACATCTCTGCTTCGAGTCGAACGGCGCGCGCTTCTCTTGAACAAGGCCAAGCCCCGACGTGACGTACCACTGCAACTTGCTGTTCGGTGTGAAGGTGTTCGCCGCCGTGAACGCTTTCGTCGGCTTGTAACTCGTCCCTTTGTCGTAATCTGAGCTCTTCATCAGACCTTTGACCACCTTCATCCAGTCAGCGCCGGACTCGAAGCCGCTCTTCGCGCCACTTAACATACCCATGTACATCCCGGGCACCGTCGACTGCGCGTAGCTCTTTGGGACGTACGCATCCGCTCCCGCTGGTGTGAGCCCTTTCGCTTTGTAGCGCCCTTGCTGTGCGAGCTTCCAGTGGCTGCCCGCGTACTTAGGCTCCTCGTCCCAGCCGTCCGCGATCCAGTGTTCGATCTTGTCCGTGCTGGCTTTCGCTCTGTCATTGACGTGCTGTGTGAGCAGCGCGTGCATCAGTGTCTGGAACTTCTCGCCGCCGCTTGGTATGGCTTTGTGATCATACGCGGTCGCGGCGCACCAGAGCTCAAACGACGGCACGCTCGGGCTGAACGGCCACTCTCTCTTGTAATGTGCTACCTTTTGATACGCATCCGCTTTGTCAGTGCGCCTCTGCCCTAAAGGCACAAACGCACCAGGCATCGAATCACTCATCAGAAGATGCCATCGCCTTGTGGATGTACTGCTTGATTACATCGGCCCAGTCCGACGACGGCAGGAGTTTCACCTGGATGTATGGCTGCTTCTTCTGCGCGTATTTCGCCGCCGCGGTGCCCTTGACGTAGTGGTTGTAGCGCTCCTTGAAGGCCCTCTGCATCAGGGGCATGCTTACCTGGATCTGGCTGTAGTGGTGCAGCGTCAGCCAGATGTGGCAGTGCAGGCGGTCGTAGGTCGCGCCGGTCTCGACGGACGAGTTCCACTCCGCGCTCTGCACGACGTCCTCGTAGCGGTCGTCCTTGTAGTGGCTGCTCTTGGGCCCGAACTTGAGGTAGCTGCACAGGTATTTGTCGCCCGCGAGCTCCTTGAGGGTCTTCGCGACCGCTTGCTTCGCGGCGTTCGCCTCCTCGGGCGTCGCGTGGCGCAGGCACTGGTTCGTGTTCAGCGTGATGAAGAAGTTCGACTCGTGCTTGCGCCGCGCCATGTCCGGGTCCTTGTCGTCGGTGTAGCGGCGCCCGTTGATCTCGACCGTCGGGTAGCGCTGGATCACGCCGCCGGGGTAGCGCCACGCACCGCTCTTCTTGATGTCGCCGGTCGCCTTGCCGAGCGCCGCGTCGCCGATCGTGACCGTCGGGGTCTTCGCGCGCTGGACCATCGGCTCGCAGTTGGTGCCGAGCGCGTTACCTTGACGGTCGCGCGGTGGCTTGAACAACAGACGGCTCACTGACTGCACGCGCCTCATCCAGTGGCATCAGAAATTCAGGGCTCCTCAGTGGCAGGCTCCTCGTCGTCGACAGGCACCTCGCGCGACGCCTCGTACGCGGCCTTGGAGCAGAACTTGAACGCGTAGAGCGTCTTGTCGTTCTTGCCAAGCCACGGGCATTCGACCTTGTACGCGTAGCGCCCGTTCCTGAGCATCACCACCGGCGGAGATTCGATCTCGAACTTCTGCTTCGTCGTCATACACGTCATCGTCACCATGAGTTAGTATGAGTTTAGAATAACTTTCTTAATTGACTAATTATGAAACGCCATTGGGCAGGTGAGTGGATCCCACCTGGGGAGCGCGTGCCAAGTGGCAAACGACCGACGCTGACCTCCACACAGTCGAACAAGGCAGCGGAGATCGAGTCCGCGGCGTTTAAACCCGTCGTGCCACCGGCGCTGTTCCCAAAGCTGAAAACGCTTGCGATGACTGAAGTGATGGCTCACGGAGGCTATAGGCCTGAAGTTCTACGGAGCCACCCTGGTGTCCAAGCGGCCGCTGAAGAGTACATACAAACAAGAGCGGAGGAAACACGAGCGCACGCGCACTATCGCGCCCGCGTGAACAACACACATCGAGGACAAGGGCGACAGGGGATAGGCTATGCTACCTGGGACACCAGAGTAGCGGGAATCCACAATCATTCTGCAATGATTGTGGATCGAGACGAATACATTATAATGAGGGACAACCCGTATGTGAGAAACCCCACCTTCAACAGCTTCTACGGCCCGGGCTTCTGATTTTCCGACTCTGCCAGTGTGCCGATGTCAGACCTCACGCCACCGGACCCCGCGCGCCAGCCCGCCTTCCAGCGACCGATCCTGCCCGCATGCTGGGCGGACCTGGCCGAGGACGACCCGGAGATGCAGCTCATGGGCCCGCCCCTGATCGCACCGAACTGCGTCGACGATGCGTGGTGCCAGCCGCGCTACACCTCACGGCAGAAGACGCAGGTGCCGATCGGGCCCTTCATCAACACGCGGAACCAGTTCGCCGCGCTCATGCACCAACTTGCACCGGAGGAGGAGCAGGAGGTGCGAGCGGCGTGGGAGGTATCAGACCCCGCTCCTTGAGCTTCGCCGCGAGCGTGACGCCCGAGCTCACGGCCTCCTTGACGTTGCTCATCTGCTTCGGCGGCTTGGCCTTCTTCGACACCTTCTGCTCAAAGTCGTCGAGCTTCTCCTGCATCTCGGACTTGAGCTTGTCGTACGCCTCGGGGTCCATCGCTTGAGGGTCGGGCGCGCGCTTGCGCTTCTTGACCACGAAGTGCTCGTCGTAGGCCGCGAGCGTGAAGTCGACGTAGCGCGCGCGCGGTTTGAAGCTCGCCTCGCGCGACTGGTAGACGAGGATCGCGTCGCCGTAGAGCTGCATCTTGAAGAGGTTGGACGCGGTCGGGTTCGCCGGGAGGGTCTTGTCGTTGTGGTAGAAGACGGTCAGGTCGCGCTCGTGTTTCGCGCCCTTCTTGCGCATCGAATGGAAGCTCGACGCGATACCGACGCCGGTGAGGTACTCCTCGAACTGGATGCGCCCGAGGGGAGCTTGGAGCACGACGTCGCTGATGTCGCCGGTGCTCGCGATCTTGACCGCGTAGACCGGGTCCTGCGTGGTGCACAGCTCGTGGAAGCTCTCCTGGTGCAGCGCCGTGAGCCCGGGCGCCTTCGTGTGCTCGAGGCACGAGTAGTGCGGCGCCGCGTGCACCTTGCCGCCGACGAGCTTCTCGACGAACGCGACGACGCGCAGCGCGGTCTCCTCAGGGCCGCCGTGCTTCGCGATCTCGTACGCGTGAGCGACGACGCACTCCCAGTTAGCGTAGCAGCCGCGCTTCAGGAGCTTGCCCGCGTCGTTCCACGTCGGCATGAAGCAGTGCGCCGCGCGCATCGGGTAGCCGGTCCAGTCGCACTGGTAGAAGGTCGTGCGGTTCAGCTTGCGCTTGCCCATGGTGGCTGCTCAGAGTGCGAGAAAAAGGAGTGTGCCCAGAGTGCGCGCGTTTGTCGACTCTGGCGCCAGTCGTTCCATTTTAGGAACAAAACACGAGCGCTTACACTGAAGGGTACCACTTGATGTTGGGGCCTGTCGTGTCGTATGGGAAGTTGCCAGTTGCTTGCAGCTTCTCGAACCCGGCAATCTGCGCCGCCTTCGAGCGCTCGTCGGCCCGAGTAGATTGCCAATCCATCACCCCAGCGCTCAGCAGAAGTGCACCCGCAGCCAATGCAGCAGCTCGTTTCACCGCTGAAGGCCTTTGCACTGGTGGTGCCGACATGATGCCGTCGGGATGTTCCAGATTGAGATACGGCGCTGGATCAGGTGCCCTACGATAAGGTTCAATCGGGTAAGGCGAATGGTGGTACTCGTAAGAAATGTCGCCACCATCTAACACAACGGTTGACGTCTGGCCAGTGTCACCAAGACCAACGTGTGGATAAATCTCTCTGTGGTAGATGTCAAACATGACATCCTGTGTGCGCTCCTGTAGTCTCTCATCCTCGAGTCCAAAATTCATGTCGATCCCGCCACTAGACATTTACTTGGTGATGCGAATTAAGTCAGTAGCACCAATCGCCTTAAGTTCTGAAACACTAGCGCGATGCCACCACGTCGGCGGGAACGAGTGAAGGCGCTTTCGACCACCGCACTGGCGTTTACGGGTACCGACTACATGTTGACCGCGGCGTTTCGCAACTTACCAGAGCCTACAGAAACGGGAAATTTCGCCGGTATGTTCGCTCAAGACGGTATGTTCGGTCCAGGACGCAACGAGACTTACATTGACGAGCAGACCGGCACGATCACACCTACTTGGGCTGGCTATGTCCGTGAGAAGACGGACGACTTTCAAGAGTTTTGGTCTCCAAGGACAGGACACACGACGATCACTCAGCGTGCCAACGAGATGTTAAACCACCCTACGTCAACGTACATTGCAAGCGTCGCCCCTGTAGGCGGGTTTAAATACGAGTTGGGCACGTTCGAGCTGCCGACGGTAGAGGAGATGCTTAACGTGGCGGGCGCGACAGGTGAAAGTTACGATGGCATGACTCCACCAACTAGACTCGAAAACATGGCGAGGCAAAACGTCACACTCACAATTCAACCGTTTCCACCGGCTGTGGTTAGTCTGGTCGACGGCACTCGACAACTGGCGCGAGAAAGCACGTATCATTTAGCAAAGCAACTCGACGAGCATCCAATCGCGGCGGCACCACTGATTGCGTATCAGACACTAAAGAACGCTGCGCCTTTCAGCGGGGCGACATGGAGCAACGAGATTCAAAGTGCAGCGCGGCACATGATGTTCAACGATCCTGCCAACCTGTTCAATGCCGCTGCGCAAACGTACGCCAACGTACGCTATAACCAGCAGCAGTTCCGCTAAGCAGTGGCCTTCAGCAGCTCGCGCTCGAGCCCAAACGTGCCCCAGTTCGACGAGCGGTTGCCGTCCTTGTAGAAGGTCGGCTGCGTGCCGTCGTGGCGCCAGCGCGTCGGGTCGACTTCACGCTGCGCACTGGGCACCGGCGCGAGCTTCACGGGCTTCGCCATGTGCCGCTGCGCGATGTACGCAGTGGTCACGAGCGCGATGCCGATCCACGTGAGCTCTTGTAGCATAGTGTCTTTCATGTGCGAAAATCTAAAACTATAAATTAAACATGTCCCAACGGACTCCTGCGGGTGCGATCCTACCACGCAGGGTCAACGAGGACGATCCTCTGGAGGCAGCCATGTTCAGTGAGAGTCCGTCTCGACGTCTTTCGGTTATTGACGCAGCTCGGGTGCGGGCTAGAGGTCAAATAGCGCAGCGCCCCCTTATGTTCGGGCCGATCGGGGGGCCGATCCCGCCCCTCACCCTGCGCCCGCCACTACCAGTAGATCCGATGCGACAAGCTCAAAGAGACTGGATAACCCGAAATGCCGCGCTCATCGAGGCTTACGAGGACGTGGAAGAGAGTGCCGACGTAGTGAGCACCAACAATGAACCAGTCGTAGCGATGGGCGGCGCGTGGGGGCAACTCGCAGTGACACCAATGACATCACAGGAGCGAGCAGAGCAAGCAATGAACAACCTAGGCAACGATGCCCTTGCTAGTGCAGCTAACTTGATGAGAGCTCTAGTCGTTGCTCCAGTCGCTGTTGGGTCCCAAAAAATGTCATCGTTCTGGGACGCGCCAACAGCACAGCAGCAGCAGAGGATGGATCACCTCCAGGAATTGCGGATGCCATCGTATCCCAGGCTTTCGGCGCCTAGGCTTTTGACGAACGCACGGCAACCCTTGCCAGACGAAGTTCCATTAATTGCAGGGCCGTCGGGTGCAGGGCCATCGGGTGCAGAGCCGTCCAGTTGGCTTCCGAGTGGACTTCGGAAACTGAAGGAAAGGATGCCATCATTCACGCGCGGCGGCAAGAAGAAGGTGCAACCAGAACAGGTTGATGAAAACGAACCAGCACAGAGTCAGCCAAGGGTCGAGGAGCCGCCAGAGCCGGGGCCATCACAACCCGCGAGCGTTGGACCCTCAATGACTCGCACCGACACATCGTCGAGCACAAACCCAACCTTCAATCCTACAATGAATCCTCAATTTACTCCTTCGGGCAACATGACGTACAGATCTGGCGACTCGACCACCACAGCACCAGCCGCCCCAACCACAGCACCAGCCGCCACCCCAACCACGGCGCCCCGATCATCTCGACCTCCGCGCCGGCCGTTGCGAAGCGGAGGTAGCGGCCCACCTCTACCACCGCCACCAGTGGCCCCACCACTACCGGCACCACCCAGCGGCGGCGGTGGCGGTGGCGGTGGCGGCGGTGGCGGCGGCGGCGGTGGCGGTGGCGGTGGCGGTGGCGGTGGCGGCTACTACGGAGGCGGCGGCGGCGGCGGCGGTGGCGGCTACGTCCAGGAGACGAACTACATGCCGTGGATGCTCGCGCTCGCGGCTCTGGTGCTCTCTCAGCGCAGCTGATTGCGCGAGCCCCCGTAATCGAACGCGCGGTTGCGGTCCAAGTGGTTCGCGAGGTACATCTCCTGCTCGATCTGCCAGTCCCACTTGACTGGGCGCTCCCACTTCCAGTCGTACAGGCGCTGCGTGAGGATCGGCAGGTCCGCGTAGTTCGCGCTTGCCGGTGCACCCCTGCGCCCGCGCGTCGAGTTCGCGATGCAGCGCGTCGAAAACTTATGCAGGCCGTCGATCTGCGCGGTCGTCGGCACGAAGGTGTTCTGCGGCGGCGCGTGCCTGTCGAGCAGGTGCGCGACCTTCATAACGCCCTCGTGGTCCTTCAGTGCGCCCTTGTGCTTGTACGCCTGCGAGCGCCCCGCGTGCGAGTCGTCGCGGATCCAGTGGTTGTTCTTGTACGGGTCGATCGTGATCGTCACCGCGTCGACGTCGGGCCCGTTGATGTACACGTCCGGGTAGCCGCGCTGGCCTGGCGGTGGCACCTGCTTCGCGTGCGTCTGGTTGCGCTGCTCCTCCAGCATCGTGTCCTCCCAGCGCTGCACGCGGTCGTACTCGAGGTGGTCGAAGCCGGTGTTGTAGCTCGACTGCAGGTTGCGGGACGTGTACGCGCGCGGCGGTGCGGTCGAAGGTGGCGCGGCGGCGGGGGGTGGTGGCGCGGCGGCGGGGGGTGCTGGCGTGGGGACGCCTCCATATGTGCGCCGCCTAAGTGTACGAAATGATAAGCTCCTTCGCAAAGTACCTTCTCCATCAGCGTAAGAACCGGGCAGCTCTCGACCCGAAAAGGAACTTGAACGACGCATGAGATGTAACATGCGTCAGATTATCTCTAAGGAATCAAGCCCCTACCTCGCAGCTGAGCAGTTGTCCATCCGTACGATCGTAGTCGAGCAATCGTGGCGGCGTCGGGCCGATTTGCTACGGGGATTCTGTACGGTGCCGGCGCGGGTGCGGGCGCGGGTGCGGGTGCGGGTGCGGGTGCGGGTGCGGGTGCGGCTTGAGTCTGCCCGCCACCGAACAGGTTGCTTAGGCCACCGATGACACTTTGAGCTGCATCCAGTATGGCATTTCCCATCAACGCTTGACCTGCTGCTCCGGGCTCTATGGAGTTGAAGAATGCGGCGTCCTCGGGCGACAGGTAGTACAGGTGCCCCGGCTGCAGTAAGATGTGTTGCGGGTCGGTCGCAATCAAGTGGTTGCGGTTCTCCCACCAGTCCTGTGAGCGCGTCGTGTCGCCGTGCGTGTTCGTCGACGCATGGTGGACATTGTTGTCGAACATTTGCGCCTGTGCGTCCTGCGCCGCCGCGACACCGTTCGCCTCCAGAGCCTGCTGCTGTGCAGTCTGCCCCTCGGCCTGCGTCCGAAGCCAGTAGGAGTGCACGTCCGCTTCGGTCGCGAACATCCCACTCTGACCAAGCAGCTGCGCGGCGCCGGCGCCCGCAAATCTGCCCCACTCCCAGCCGAGCGCGCCGATGGTAGCGCCACCGATCAGCGTGCCGAGCGCCGCACCGACGCCCGGAATCGGGATCAGCAGCTGCCCGATCACAGCACCGGCCGCTGCGCCCGCGAAGCCCGTACCCATCGCCATAGGCATCGCAACCGCCGTGCCAGTGTCCTGCATAACGCGCTGCGTGTTCGTGATCTCACCCGCGGCGTACATCTGCTCTGTACCGACAATGTCCAACGTACCACTGACGATTGCTAAGACGTCACCCACGCGCCCGAGAATCATACCTAGCGCTCGACCCGTGCGCCCGACTGTCAGCGTGTGCTCAATGTACTGGCCGGCCTCCGTGGCGCGAGCCGACGCAGCGAGGTTTCTCACCGGGGCCGTCGCTGCGTCGGCCGCAGCACCAGCCGCAGTTCTGGCTGCTTGCGCCGCCGCCTGCGCTTCGCCGATCATTGGTGCCATTCGCTGCGTCAGGCTCTCCATGAGCGCAGTGTACTGGGCTCGCGCCACGGCGTCAGTAGCAGTGCCCAACTCGCGGCGCATGCTCACAGCGATGCGGTCACGCACGTCTTGCAGAATCGACTGCGCCATCAACGCACGCTCTTGTCCTCTACGCGCGTTGATCAGTAAACGTGCCATTGGAGCGTCGATCACACTGCGCGCCGATGCTAGACGAGCCGTTGCGCGCTCAACGTTAGCGAGGTCGAACTCGCGCGACATCTGGTTCACGCTGATCGTCTCGCGGATGTCATCAAGCATCTCGAGCCGGTTGCGTCCACCCATTCGCGACATGAGCTCCTGGTCGATCGGGTTCAACGTGCGGTTGTCCAGCGCTCTCTGCATCTCCACCTCGAAGTCGCTCGCACCATTCGGAGCAGTTATTCCTCCTTCAATAGTATGGTTCAATAAGTTCCACTCTCCTGTTGATAAGACGCCTCCGCGCTCCATCCACAAGCGGACTTCTTGGCTCTGCAGGTTGTATCTGTCGCCCTGTGCATTGAAGGCACCTTCAGCGGTCACGTCCCTCGTGTTGTAAGCTCGCATGTACTCAGTGAACGTCATGCCCGCGGATTGAGCACGCATGACGCGATCCATCTGCGTAAGGTTCGAGAGGCGCGCTACCTGCCGTGCTTCGCGCAGCTGAGCCTGTTCCTGGGGAGTGAAGGTTGTGCTTGCCGTGCTCTGGTGAGTATAGTTCACTAGCTGCGCGCCGACGCCCGTGAGTGTGCCACCGCGCATCGTATTCTGCAAGGCTTGCGAGAAGTTGCCGAAGAACGTCGTATCGTCGGGGTCACCCTGACCTGTCGTGTCAGTGCTACTCGTGGTAGGGATCCCAGGATTCGCTGGTCCCAAACCTAGTTCTGAAGGTGTGGTTTGGCCCGGGTTGTTGATCTCATAGTCGGTGACGATCGTCCCCGGGTCGATCGATGTGGTTTGCGTGAGAGGGTTCCCAGCGTCTGTCGGCAGATTTGAATCACCCGAGCCACCGCCTGTACCACCCGTGCCACCCGCGCCCGGCACGCTGATACCACCCGAGCCACCGCCCGTGCTACCCGCGCCCGGCACGCTGATACCGTTGGTACCACCCGTGCTACCCGCACCAGGCACGGTGTTGGTACCGCCCGTGCCACCCGCGCCCGGCACGGTGATGCCCTGTTGCCCATCGCCTGTAAGGTCGACGTTGGCCGCACCGCCTCCCGTACCGCCGCCCGTACCACCGCCGCCGCCGCCGCCACCGCCGCCACCACCGCCGCCCGCACCGCCTCCCGTGCCACTGCCCGCACCGCCAGCAGGTCCAAGCACGGTATCTAACGCGTCGTCGACCACCCCGTCGAGTCCACCACCCGAGGTCAGTTGCTCGTTAGTCACTGCGCCTGGTATCACACCCTCGGGCACAATGTCGCCAAAGATGCCCTGTAAGCCCTCCTGCAGCTGTTGGCTGTACGGGTTAAAATGCGTGTTGCTTCGCCGGGCACGCAGTGCGGTCTGCCCGTAATAGGCGGCAGTGTTTGCGCGCTGGTACACCTCGCTTCTGTTGAACGTCTCTCGCGTGCGACCCCGGATCTCAGCAGCAGCTCTGTCTTCAATACGCTCTGCTCTTAGTGCGAACGGCCCAGGGAAGAGATCTTCCAAGAGCGACATCCTACGCTCACTTCAGATTTAAAGCCCCTGTGCGCTCACGGTCGCGGGCTTGTTCATCTTCTCGAGCGCGGCCTTGACCGTCGGGTTCCCGGTGTTCGCCGAGTGCACCGTGTACATCAGCGTGCCCAGGGCCATCGCGAGGCGCATCTCGGGCCCGACGTACATCTGCGCGCCGTACTTGATGAAGAGCTCGTCGAGGATCGGCGCGAACTCCTCGCTGTTGTCCTTGGTCACCTTCGAAAGCCCGTTCAGGTTCAGGCCGAGCGGGTTCCAGTAGTGCGCCGTGACGTGCTCGACGCCGGACATCGCCATGACCAGGAGGTGTTCGCCCATGTGCCCGTCGCGCTGGCCCAGCTGCTGCTCGATGTAGTGCAGCTCGTCTTCGATCTCGTCGAGCGACGACTTTGCGCTGACCTTGTTCCGCGATTTGAGGTGCGGGAAGCGCTCACGAAACATCGTGATTTTGTCCAGGAGCACAGACTTGTCTTGGACCGGCGTCGGTGGCGGCGGGCCACTGGACGGACCCGGGTCACCGCGCGCGCCCGACGCAATGCGCTCCTCACGCTTCGCCGCGGTCTCGGCGTTCTTCGCGGCGATCGGGTCCTGCGCCTTCTTCGTCATCTTCTTCTTCACCGTCGCCTCATCGATGATCTCCCTGTCCAGGCCGCCGAGGAAGAGAGGGTCGTCGCTCATTCTGCCACCACTTCAGAAAAGAGTGCGAGGTATCGCCAGAACTTGTCGTGCAGCTCGGGGCGCGACTCGACGAACGCAAGGATCCGCTGCGTGTCCGCGTTGTCGTCGAGCATCCCGGCGAAGTCGCGCGCGCGGATCACCGGCGCGTGCGTGTCGTGCAGGTACTGTGCAAACGCGACGATCTCGACGTTCGTGCGCTCGTGCAGCGGCGCGTGAAGCGCGAGGCCCTCGCTGTTCAGCCACGCGGCCATGTTCCCGAGCTTCTCACGCAGGAAGATCGCGACGCTCGTCATGTGAACAGCCAGACCGTGGCGCCCACTGCCACTGGGGTCAGAAGAAAGTGCATGTCGGTCGCGTCGGGCGCGTAGCTTCCGGCGTGAAACGAGGGGCGCAGCGTGCCGTCCGGCCGAAACGCGCGCCGCGGCATCTTCATTGAGTAACTCACTACGCCTGCCAGCATCGCGGCGGTCAGCGCGCGAGACATAGGCGTCCCGAGCCCCGCCGCGACCATCACACCGCGCCACCCCTCAATCACTTCCTGCGACATCTCGTCGAGTACTCAAGAAAATAGGCGCGCTCAGAAGCCCGGGCCGTAGACGGGGTTGGCGATCACACTTCCTGTCTTGGCCATCTCGTAAAAGATAATCGCCGTCTTGCGGTCGGGCGCGGCGAGGCACGTCTTGATCACCTTGAACTGGCGCTTGATGGCGGCCTTCGACTCCTTGCAGTTGAATGCGACCCACACGTTGCCGGGGCTCAGCACGTCGAAAACCCTAGTCAGCGTATCGACCGAATCCGGCAAGGCAGCCCAGCGGTCCATCAGGAAGGTGGCCTCCTTGCGCTTCTTGAGCATGTACTCGGCGCGCTTCTTGGCCTGCTGCTCCCAGAAGACGCGCAGCGCGGGCATCGCGGCCGAATCCTCCGCGCGGTGCGTGACGCCGCCCTCGAGCCAGTGCTGCAACAGGTTGAGCAGCATGCGTCTCTGCCGCATGCTGGTCTGGCCCGCAAGAACCTCATTGATCGTGTTGAGCTCCTCGGGCTTGAGAGCGCCGTCGTACGGCATCGCGAGGATCGCCCGGTAGCGCTCGGCCACGGCTGCGAGGCGGCGGTCGTGGTCCCAGGGGGTGATTGTAGTAGACTCGGTGACACGCTTCAGCTCCCTCGTTGCACCAGCGTAAAGAATTGTGATGCGGCTTTCGGGCGGGCAGCGGTCGCCCATCTTGTCGATCACGAGCTGCACGTTCTCGGGCGTGTCCAGGCGACGCGGGTCCGCGCGCATCGCTGCGATCAGCTCCTCGAGACCCATCGCAGCCGGCTCCATGGCGACGCGCGACGCCAGAAAACCCAAATGCGGCCGAGTCACCGCGGCCACCAAAAGATGTGCCCGATTGTTTAGAGAAAAGCTCAAAGCTCAAAGGTCAAATCTCAGTTAGCCAAGTTAGTTAGTCTATTCAGTTAGTAAAACAAAAGCCTTAAGATTTGTTTAGAGTTAGGTCAAGTCAAGTTAGTTTAACTCC